>ENA-OREN01000607-OREN01000607.1-marine-metagenome-genome-assembly--contig:-NODE-607-length-49382-cov-8.654254_pt1 | contig 49382 bp, 45 predicted proteins | sample MGYA00248624_ERZ508555 | MGnify/ENA primary metagenome ERZ508555 (study PRJEB26222, sample SAMN06267773) | marine metagenome | isolation source: Saanich Inlet, British Columbia, Canada | place... | reverse complement strand
TTTGGAAAAAACTTTATGTATTCCTTACTCATTTCTGCCCATTCACTTATATCAGCTAACATACATGTACATTTTACAACGTTGTCTAATGATAATCCATTTCTCTCCAGAACAGACTTAATATTTTCCATTGTTTGTATTGTTTCTGGTTTTATCCCCCCTCCCACCAGTTTTGTTTCTCCTGGAATATCAGTATATACTTCTCCAATCTGACCTGATAAGAAAAATAGATTTCCAACTCTTACAGCTTCTGAAAAAGGCATATTTGTTTGTTTAAAAGTCTCAGATTGTAAATATTCTACATTTTGAGCAGTTAAATAATTCCATAAGAAGATTGTAAAAAATATAGATTTAGTCAACATTGTTTCCTCCTATTCAATGGTGGCAATACACTTTAGCTCAATGGCAATGGGTGTAGGAAGGGCTGAAATTTCCACGGTGGTTCGACAAGGTTGATTATCCTTAAAGTATTCTGCATAAATAAGGTTGTAAGTATCAAAATCCCTCTGCATGTTCGTGAGAAAAACAGTCACATCCACAAGATTATCCCAACGACTACCCGACGCTTCCAAAATAATTTTTACATTTTCAAATACTGAATGGCATTGGGTTTCTATGTCATGTCCTACTGCATTCCCTTGACCATCTACCATCACTCCGGGAATCACTTTCGTCCCCGGCTTTCTTGGACCTACGCCTGACAAAAACAGGAGATTTCCCACACGTCTTGCATGAGGATATGGCCCAACCGGTTCCGGTGCTTTTTCTGTATTTATTTTTTCATTCATTGGTTTGATTTCCTGATTTTTTTCAATTCATTCCAGGTCTCTTTGGCGGCAACTAATCGTTTCACCACACCATTTTTTAGAATAGATGTTTTAAAAATTTCATCTACATCGTTTACACTCACTCTCATATACCAAATATTATCCGGGTAAATTACAACTGCTGCACCCAATTCGCAGGCATCCAGACATCCGGTTTTATTGGCGCGGACTTTCCCCTTTAACCCATGCTGATTAATAAGCTTTACGAACTTCATTCGGATGTCCTTTCCACCACAGCGAGTACAATCACCCTTGGGATTATCCGGATCCCGTTCGTTAATGCAAATAAAAATATGTTTACGGTATTTTGGTGTCATTGGGTTGTACAAATGTTTTTTGGTTCAGTAAAAAATCGAAGTGCTTCATCACCCCCTTCTCTTCCCATCCCTGATTGTTTCATTCCCCCAAATGGTGTCCGCAGATCTCGGACTAGCCAGCAATTTACCCAAATTATACCTGCATCAATTTGAGATGATACGCGGTTTGCTTTTTCTTTATCTTCTGTCCAGATTGTAGCTGATAAACCATACTCTGTTTCATTGGCAAGTTGAATTGCTTCATATTCCGATTGAATGGATTGTAAAGTTACTATCGGACCAAAAATTTCTTCCTGATTGGTCCGACAAGAATTTTTCAACCCTTCGATAATTGTCGGCTCAACAAACCAACCAGTTTCACATCGCTCATTTATTTTTATTTGGTTGCCTCCAACTAATACTTTTCCACCTTCTTGTTTTGCAATTTCCATGTAACTCAATACTTTCTCATAATGTCCTTTGGATGATAAGGCACCAAATTGAGTTCCTTCTTTAGATGGATCGCCAATTTTCAATTCTGAAACTCGTTGAACAAAATCAATCTTGAATTTTTCGTAAATGGATTCCTCTACCAAAATCCGAGAACTACATAGGCAAATTTGCCCTTGATTTGAAAATGATGAGCGAACCATAGTCTCTAGCATGTTATCATAATCGCAATCAGCGAAAATGACAGCAGGATTTTTACCACCCATTTCCAAAGACAGTTTTTTAAAGGATGATGCTGTTTTTTTAGTAATCAATTTTCCGGTAGCAGTTCCACCAGTAAATGAAATGGCTTTAATGCCTCGATGACCCACCAAAGCATCCCCGGCCGTGTTCCCCTGTCCATGAATGATATTAAGAACGCCTACAGGGAATCCAGCATCTCGGCATATTTCACTCAATTTGAATGCAGTGTAAGGTGTGATTTCCGATGGTTTTGCCACAACAGTATTGCCAGCAATGAGCGCTGGAGCGATCTTCCAGGTAAATAAATAAAGGGGAAGGTTCCAGGGAGAAATACAGCCCACTACCCCCAATGGTGAACGAATTAATTTGTTTTGAGATTGATCACTATTCAACTCGGATTCAAATTGAAACGCAAGCCCGAATTCCGCAAAGAACCGGAAGTTGGAAACCGCACGGGGAATATCAACGGATTTGGCCAGAGATATAGGTTTACCTGTATCTCGTGATTCATATTCAGCAAATTCATCTAACCGAGATTCAATTCCGTCGGCAATTTTGTTTAAATAGCCTGCTCTTTCTTCAACGGAAATTCCTGACCAATACTTAAAAGCAGATTGCGCAGATTGATAAGCATTTTCAATATCATTAGAATTGGAATCGGCAACATTGGAATATATCAACCCGGTTGCCGGTTCATAAACATCCAAATACTGATTGGAGTTTGGTGGAACGAATTCGCCATTAATAAAATTGTTAATTGAAATCATTCAATAAATTCCAACTTAATATCCACCGCGGAAGCCTGTGTTGTTATAGCGCTCATGGAAACAGCATCAATTCCTGTCCAAGCATAGGATTCCAATGTGTCATAATTGATCCCGCCGCTGGCTTCGACAAAAATTGTTTCACCATCTGGATGACTACGAATAATAGTGACTGCATCTTGCACAAGTTTAGGACTCATATTATCCAAAAGGAAACCATCCACATCCATATCCAATCCTTCTCGTAGTTGTTCCAGTGTATCCACTTCCAATTCGATGGGCAGATTATTCCTGTTTTGTTCACGAGATAATTCGACGGCTGCTTTTACACTTCCAGCAACTTGAAGGTGATTATCTTTAATCAATATTCCTGATGAAAGGTCTAAGCGATGATTCCATCCCCCACCAACTGAAACAGCATATTTTTCAAATAATCGAAGTCCCGGTGTGGTTTTTCGTGTATCCATGACTTTGAAATTATCCGGCAAATTCAAATCACAATATTTTTTTGTTTCTGTACTGATACCACAAAGCCTTTGAATCAAATTTAGTGTGACACGCTCGTAGGTAAGTATGGGACCAGCCGGCCCTTTAATACTAGCTAGAGTTGCTCCTGATGTTACCTGTTCACCATCTTTTATGTTCACTTCAATTGTGCAGGAATCAGGGAAACAAAAAGGAACAATGGATGATCCACAAAAGACAAATTCATCGCCAGAATTGATTTGTGCAATAACAGGCGTGGATGCGGTTATAATAGCCTCAGTGGTAGTATCTCCATTAGGAATATCTTCTTCCATAAAATGGGCAATCTGTTCGCGAACCCAATCCGAATTCAAGGATGTTTTTTGCTCATATTCGATACGTTTTTTCATTAGGCACCAAAACGTCCACCATCCACTGAAACATCATGACCATTAATATAGCTAGAATCTTCCGAAGCTAAAAATGCCACTACAGATGCAATTTCTTCCGGTTTTCCCATCCTTTTCAAAGACGTATTATTCTTCCATGTTTCATTAATGTATTCCGATGTAACACCCATGGTTTTTGCCTTTGATTCTGCTAAGGATTGAAGCCGGTTTGTTGCAGTATAACCGGGGAGTACATTATTGACAGTTATACCGAATTCACCCAACTCAAGTGCCAGTGTTTTGGCCCATTGGGCTACGGCGCCACGAATTGTGTTAGACACGCCTAAACCGGGAATTACCTGCCGAACTGATGTAGAAATGATATTAATGATTCGTCCTTCACCCAGTTCTTTCATGCTTGGAACTACTGCTTTTGCCATGATTTGATTACAGATCAAAAGTCGTTCAAAAGCTTTCCTAAATTCATCTTCTTTAGCATCAATGAGCGCGCCGCCATGGGGACCACCAGAATTATTCACCAATATATTCGCTTGATCTACAATGACTTTCATATGGTTTGTAATTTTCTCTTTTAATTGATCTGGTTCATTAAAATCAGCACATAAGGAAAAATGGGCCTGTCCATGATCTGTTGAAAGTTCTGATAATGTTTGGTCTAATTTTTTCTGGTTCCGCGCAACCAATGTTAGAGATGCACCTCGTTGCGCCATGAGTAATGCGCTGGCTTTCCCTATACCGTCTGTAGAACCGCAAAGGATGGCGTGTTTGTTGTTAAGGGATAAATTCATTTTTTAAAATAGTAACCAAGATTCTTTTTAATATTTTCTGGCAATTCAGGTAATGCGGATCTTGGAATAAAGAATGTGGATAAGTCTGCCAATTCCGAAAATATCTTATGGCGATCAGCAGTTTTTTGTAAATAAGCATGCCCTGACGATCCACCGGTACCAATCTTTGCGCCGATCATTCTTCTTACCATGAGTGCATGGCGTTGACGCCAAGTAGTAAAAAGTTCATCAACATCCATAAGCCTAGATAATAAATTAAAAGGTGAATGGAGGATAGGTTCATCCCGATATAGAAAGATCAATAATGCTGCTTTGGTGGCTTTATGGGATAATCGTTTTTTCTTTTTTTCAATCAAGATATTGTGTTTATCAGGGTCTATCATGGATTCAAAAGAAGCAACCGCACGTTCATGATCTTTTAAATGATACTCAATTTCTTCTTTTGTATGAGTTGGATTATTTTTTATGGTTTCTTCTTCATTTTGGAGTATGGTTCGAATTGCAACACTGTATTGTTCCCAAAAGTTGAATCCTTCGAAAGATAAAAAAGGAGTTCGTTCGAGCCAATTTTCTAAAAGATCAAATAAAGATTTTTCTTTTTCGGCTTTCATTACATCTTGCCTTCCAGAATCCAATAATGGATTTTTATAATCCTGATGTCCATAATTAATTCTTTCATTGGATTGAAGACCCAATTTATTCTCCAGAACCCGAAACTGTGCACTCTGGAATCCGGATGATGGAAATAAATCGTCACGAAACTCTAAGAAATCCATGGCTGTCATTGTTTCCAATACTCTGATCTGATCAATCAATACTTTTTGAATTTCAATAATCCTTTCTAATCTGGAGACAGCCAAGCTTACATTTGATTCATCCACGGAATCCTGACCAAATACATCCAGAACCGAATCTAATTCATGGATAACCTGTTTGAACCAAAGTTCGTACACCTGATGGATAATAATAAAAAGCATCTCATCGTGGGCGGGTGTGCCCCGTTCAGCACTTTTCAAATCCTGACTATTTAGAATTTTATCTAATTTTAAATAATCGGCATAGTTAAGTAATTTTTTATCTGACATAGTTCAATCCCATTCAAATCCGGAAACACTGTCTATCTTTGTGTTAATTTCAATTGTATTATAATCCTGCATTTCCGAAATAAAATAATATAAGAACTTCGTTGATTCACTATCATCTAACCAAACAGAATCCGGGAGGCCAAATGTATCAATCACATCCTTTTCAGCTGGATTATCACGCAGGAATTCCCAAATCTCATACTCGGACATGTATCCCCGAGAAAAAAGTGTTTCTTGAACCATTTCCGGGTTAGACTTTTTAGTTGGAGGCATGGCTATGGGATTAGGTGGTGGTGGTGGTGGCGAACCACAAGAAATAATAATTAAACTAACTAATAATAAGGGTTTGTACATCGGTGGAAAATACCGAGAATAAATTCCGCCAAACAATAAGCAAATGTAGAGTATTTTAAATTAGTGTAATAATTATATTATACTTTATTATTAGCAATATGTGGGAAATCAACCTGTGAAACGATTATTTTTTTTATCTTATTCCTATCTTTTCTTCAAATCATAAATGGATTACCTTTGTGATTCGATTTTTAAAGGAAAATAATAAATGTCAATAAACATAGATAAAGAACGCTTCTATTATAACCCCGATTTTTTAGGAAGCGATCAAGGTCGATCAGTTCGAATTTTATCCGAGTATTACGGGCCACTTCAACGATTTCAACAAAATAAAATTGTAGATACCATAGTATTTTTTGGTTCTGCACGTACTTCTTCCAAAGAGAGTGCCCAAAAAGCTTTAGATAATGCACCTAAGAATGTAGACAAGCGAACAATTAAACGATTGAAATCTGATTTGAAAATGAGCATCTATTACGAAGATGCCCGAATACTAGCTAGCAAATTCACTACATGGAGTAAAGGGTTAAAAGGGACTAAACGTCGGTACATTATTTGTTCTGGAGGCGGGCCCGGTATTATGGAAGCATCTAATCGTGGCGCTGCAGAAGCGGGAGGAATCAATGTTGGGCTCACTATTTCTCTACCACACGAAGCATCCGGGAATGAATGGATAACCAATGATCTTGATATGAAATTTCATTACTTTTTTATGCGTAAATTTTGGTTCCTATACTTGGCAAAAGCCCTTGTTGTTTGGCCAGGTGGATTTGGTACATTAGATGAACTGATGGAATGCTTAACATTAATTCAAACTCAAAAGATCAAAAAACGATTACCCATTGTGTTGTATGGAAAAGAATTTTGGGAAAATGTGGTTAATTGGGATTATCTAGTAGATGTGGGTACTATTTCCGAGGAAGATTTAAACCTGTTCCATATTTCTGATGATATCAATGACACATATCAGTACGTCACAAATTTTATTGAAAAGTATCAACTGAAAGGGCCAAATTTTTGATGAAAAATTTTCTCAATTTTATATTCATCCTATCCTTTGCAGTTTCGCAGACAGAACCTGTAAAAGACATCCATTCAAATAAACCACGTGTATGGGCATTAACCCATGCTATGATCCATACCGAACCCGGTGATTTCATCAAAGATGGCACCATAGTTATCCGGAATGGAAAAATCGAAAAAGTTGGTCGCTATATTCAAGTTCCCAGTGATGCGTACGAGATTGACCTTGAAGGTGCCAATGTGTATGCAGGTTTCATTGATGGCTGGTTGGAAGTTAAAAAAGATGAAAAAGTCAAAAGTCCTGATGACCATTGGAACGATAGAATGCAACCAGAATACCGAGCAAAAAATGACCTGAAGATTAAGGGAAAGGACCTTAAAGCGCTTCGATCTATCGGAATCACAGCTGCCCATGTCGTTCCTGAAAAAGGCATTTTTAAAGGAAAATCCGATCTAGTTGTTTTAAATGATAACAATGTTTCTGTGGCAAAAGACGTTGCCCAAATTATGACCTTTAAAACCGGTGGATGGGGTGAACCCTATCCCCATTCCTTGTTAGGTATTATTGCTTTTATACGACAATCTCTTCTAGATGCAAAATGGTACGGAAGATCCACAGAAATTATTGAGAAATTCCCTGAAGAGAATGAACCTATACCTCTAAATCCATCCCTTGCAGCCCTTGAAGAATTCAGAGCAAATCATCGACCCATGCTTTTTAAAACGCGTGAAGAACACGGTGTCCTTCGTGCTTTAAAAATTGCACATGAATTCAATTTGAATCCTTGGATTTATGGCAGTGGATTCGAATACCGACGGTTGGATAAAATAATCACGGGGAACCCTTTTATCATTTTACCATTGGAGTTCCCTTCAAAACCAAAAGTGACTGACCCTTACATTGCACTTCAATATTCAACAGAACAATTAAAGCATTGGGATATGGCTCCGGATAATTTTAAAAAAATCTATGATGCCGGAATGCAATTTTGTTTCACTTCTAGCCCATTGAAAAAGAAAACAGTTTTTCGAACTAATTTGCAAAAGATTATTGATCGAGGTTTACCCCGTGACGTAGTATTGGCAGCACTCACAACCTTCCCTGCTGAAGCCATGGGTGTAGGCAAAACTTTAGGGAAAATACAGCCAGGATATATGGCAAATCTTGTGGTAACAGATGGTGATTATTTTGACCCAAAATCACGGATTATTTCTCTTTGGCTAGCTGGTGAAGAAAATTATATGGCTCCGAGATTTCAGTTAAAAGCTAAGGGAACATGGGCGCTAAATTTTCATAAGAAAGAATATGTATTAGAATTTTCTCTGCCAAAAGAAAATAAAGCCAAAAGTAATGGAAAAGGGAAACCAACTTTTGGCGGAAAGCTAGGTGGTTCTATTACGGCAGGAAAAGAAAAAATAAAACTTGGAAATATCGATATTTATGAATCAAACATTTCTTTTACATTGGATGGAAAATCACTGGGATTTAAAGGAACCTTGGCATTTAATGGTCAATTATCTCCCGATAAAATAACAGGTTTTGCGCACGATGGCTCCGGGCGAAAATACCAATTCTCGGCAAAACGAACCGGGGAAAAGGAGCCAAAGCCAAGGACACCGGACGTTGCCAGTAATGCCCAAATATTTTATCCGGAAGGGGCTTATGGTCTTTCCGATGACATGATTTCACCCAATGCTGTTTTAGTAAACGATGCCACAATCTGGACATGCGGACCGAAAGGTGTTCTTGAAGATTGGGACATTCTTTTCGTGGATGGAAAAATAAAGGAAATTGCACCAGATATTACAGTAACTCAAGGGAGTGCACTGGTTATAGATGCCACTGGAAAACATGTAACACCCGGACTAATAGATTGCCACAGCCATTCTGCTGCTTCATCTATTAATGAGGGTGCTCAAGCCGTAACGGCGGAAGTTAGAATTCAGGATGTTCTTTTTGCCGATGATATTAATGTATATCGACAATTGGGCGGGGGGCTCACCACAGCCAATGTGCTTCACGGATCAGCAAACCCTATTGGTGGACAAAATGCTGTGATCAAACTTCGTTGGGGAGCCGGACCAGAAGATTTATTATTTAAAAAAGCACCGCAAGGAATCAAATTTGCTTTGGGTGAAAATGTAAAACAAGCAAATTGGCCAGGTACACGATATCCCCAAACTCGAATGGGCGTTGAACAAGTTATTCGCGATGCTTTTCGAGCGGCACAGGACTATCGTCATCGTCATAAAACTTATGATCGAAACTCTAAATCTCAACGGAAAAATGTTCCACCGAGAATAGACCTGGAATTAGAAACTCTTGCAGAAATATTAGAAGGGACACGACTCCTTCACTGTCATTCATATCGTCAGGATGAAATTTTAATGCTGACTCGTATTGCGGAAGATTTTGGGTTTACCATTGCCACTTTCCAACATGTGCTTGAAGGTTATAAAGTTGCAGAACGAATCGCAGAACACGGTGCGGGTGCATCCACTTTTTCCGATTGGTGGCAGTATAAGTATGAAGTGATTGATGCTATCCCTTATAACGGAACTTTAATGGCGAAAAATGATGTTCTCGTTTCTTTTAATTCTGACGATGATGAATTAGCGAGACGAATGAATACGGAAGCTGTTAAAGCAGTCAAGTATGGAGGACTAGAAGAAGAAGATGCATTGAAATTCGTTACCCTTAATCCGGCAAAACAGTTGAGGATCGACAAATGGGTCGGTTCTTTAGAAGAAGGTAAAGATGCTGATTTTGTGATTTGGGATGGAGCACCTTTAGATATTTATTCACATGTACAAGAAACCTGGATCGAGGGCACCCGCTATTTCTCCGTTGATGAAAATGATAAATTGGAAGAACGTGATAAAAATATTCGACAAGATTTAATCCAGAAAATTTTATCTACCACATCCAGTTCCGGGGGGAAAGAAATGAAGCCAAATGGTGCTTCTCCTCACCATGGACATAATTGTGAAATAGGTGACAAACATCTATTTGGATGGGATGTGAATTAATGAGATATATATTTTCATTTCTTCTCATTTCTACCCTTTTTTCGAATGATCAAATTCCTGGAACCGACCAGAAGCGCCCCATACTTTTAAAAGGTGGAACGCTTCATACTATATCTGGCGAAATTCTTGAAGGGCATGATCTCCTGTTTGCCAATGGAAAAATTGTAACTATTGATGAACAGATTCAACCCTCCCCGGAAACGGATGTTTATGACATTTACGGTAAACATGTTGTTCCAGGTTACATTGCCGGATATACGCGAATTGGTTTAACCGAGATCAGTGCAGTGAAGCAAACCAATGATCATTCCGAGATTGGTGAGATCAATCCAAATGTTAGGGCCAATGTGAGTTATAATCCAGATTCGGATTTGATTCCCGTAACACGTTCAAACGGGGTACTCATTGTTAATTCTGCCCCATCATCTGGACGAATTTCAGGTCAATCATCAGTCATGATGCTGGATGGCTGGACCTGGGAAGATGCCACATTAAAACACCCAACAGCACTGAATCTAAATTGGCCAAATATGCATCTTAATCTTAGTAAAGATGCTAAAAAGAAAGAAAAAGACCAACGTGATGTATATAATAAAGCTATTCGTGAAATTGATAGACTTGTACGAGATGTGCGGGCTTATCATCAACGAAGAACTGTAAGAGAGCGAAAAGCAGAACAAAAACAGCAATCCGACCTTCGGCTTGAATCTATGGTACCTTTTATTATTCATAAAGAGCCCATTCATGTTCGTGCAAATTATATACGCCAAATTGAAGCAGCGGTAAAATGGTCAAATAAACATGGTTTCAATATTGTCATTGTTGGTGGGTGGGATGCTTGGAGAAATCCTGAATTGCTAGTGAAACATAATATTCCAGTTATTCTTTTGAATGTACAAACAACACCACGGCGTAGGTATGAGCCTATCCATACGCCGTATAAAGTTCCAGCAATGCTCCATGAAGCAGGTGTTCGATTTTGTATCTCGACCGACCCAGGTTACCCCTTTGATGGACATGTGAGGACACTTCCCAATGAGGCTATGCGCGCAGCCGCCTGGGGACTCCCTAAAAGTGAGGCCATGCGTGCTATAACCTTATCGGCAGCTGAAATTTTAGGTATTGAAGAACAAGTTGGGTCGTTAGAGCCGGGTAAAGATGCAACTTTCTTTATCGCAGACGCACACCCCCTCATCCAGACTACCAATCCCACAAAAGCCTTTATTCAGGGACGAGAAGTGGACTTGAGCGACAGACAAAAAAATCTTTGGGAAAAATACAAAGAAAAATATCGTCGTTTAGGTCGCTTGAATGAATAATAATTTGTGATTTATTAGTCAAATCTTTAAACAACTAATCCAATAATTAAATTGCTTTCTAGTCTAGTTTTACATTAATATATACCGACCAGTCAGTCTATTTATGAAACAAGAGAAACAAGATAAACGAAAAGAGCAGATCTTAAAAGCTGCACTATCCGTCATTGTAGAGAAGGGATACGAACGAAGTCGCATGGACGATATTGTCCAATCATCCAAACTTTCAAAGGGCGCCATATATTGGTATTACAAATCAAAGAAAGAAGTATATTTGTCATTAGTGGATCATTGGGTCAAAAATTATAATTCAGGGTTTATTGAAAACCTTGAGAAGCATTCTACTGCTTCTGCACAATTGAAAGGTCTTTTTGATTACTTTATGAAACAGTTTGACAGAGATCCAGCTGCTTTTAAAATACTAGTTGAATTCTGGTCTTTGAGTGGAAGAGATTCTGATTTTAATGATAAACTTCAAAAGGTTTATTCAGAATTTTTAAAATACATTGTAACAATTATTGAGAAAGGTGTGAAATCTGGCGAATTCAAAAAGGTAGACCCACAAATCACGGCTCTTTCTATCTTAATTAATATTGAAGGAATCAACTGGTTTACTCTCTTTAATAAATCTGGAGTAGAAGCACATGAATATATTCATACTATTTCAGAATTTATTCTTGCTGGAGTAAAAAATAATAGGAATACATAATGACGGATAGAAAAGAACTCAAAATAAAATTCGGTGGGCAATGGCTCACCTCTCCTGTTAATGATACAAAAGTATTTTGCCGTGAAAGTTTTACCGAAGATCATCAAGATATTGATGCAATGGTACAGGAATTTGCAAGAGACCGAATATTACCAAATGCCGAAGCCATTGATAAATTGGATAAAGAATTAAGTTTAGGACTCCTTCGAGAAATGGGTGAATTGGGATTAATTGGCGTGGATACACCTGAAGAATACGGCGGAACTGAACTGGATAAAATCACATCTTGTATTGTTACGGAGGGCATGGCTCGTGGTGGATCTCCATCATTTTCTTGCACCTTTTCTGTTCAGACAGGAATTGGAAGTATGGGAATTGTTTTCTATGGAACCCCCGCACAAAAAGAAAAATATCTTCCCAAAATGATGACAGGTGAATGGGTTAATGCTTATGCTTTAACAGAACCTGGTGCAGGATCTGATGCACTTTCAGGTAAAACTACCGCCTACTTATCAGAAGATGGGAAACATTATATTTTAAATGGAGACAAACAGTTTATCAGTAATGGTAGTTGGGCGAATGTTTTTACGGTTCTTGCACAGGTAGATGGGGATAAATTTTCAGGATTTATAATCGATCGAGATACAGAAGGATTTGATGTAGGCGCAGAAGAAAAGAAAATGGGAATGAAAGGATCATCTACCACGCCTTTAAAATTCACTAATGCTATAGTTCCGGCTGAGAATCTTCTTTTTAAAATAGGGAAAGGTGCTACCATTGCATTTAATGCATTAAATGTAGGTCGATATAAATTAGCAGCTGCCTGTATTGGTGGTTCTAAACTAGGACTTGAGCATGCCATTAGTTATGCAAAGAACCGACGACAATTTGGGCAACCAATTGCACAATTTGATGCTATGAAAGGGAAGATTTCTGACATAACGGTTCGAATTTATGCAGCAGATTCTATGCTATACAGAACAGTTGGACTTATTCAAGGAGTTATAGATGAGTTGGATAAATCTGAACCGAATTATTATATAAAAATGGGAGAAGCCACAGAAAAATTCGCAATTGAAGCATCCATGGCAAAAGTGTTTGGCAGCGAAACATCAGCCCTAGTTGTGGATGAAGCACTCCAAATTCATGGTGGATATGGATTTACAGAAGAATATCCAATGGCTCGGGCCTACAGAGATGACAGAATTAATCAAATCTGGGAAGGGACCAATGAAATAAACCGTGCAATTGTGACTGGATATATGATGAAAAAAGTTCTTATGGAAGAAATTTCACTCCGAGATTATTTAAGGGACATGGATGATTTCTTATCAACAGAAACTACCGATATAACAGAAGATATTTTTCACTCAGAAAAATTTGCACTTGAATCAGCTAAACGATTGGCATCCCTGGTTTTCCAGGAAGCATTATGCGAATATGGCCAGGATTTGAAACACGAGCAACAGTTAAGCGAAGCATTAGCAGATATTTTTACCTACATTTATACTTCCGGTTCGGTTATCTCCCGTGCAAGACAAAGTCAATCTTCCAATGGTATTTCATATATGAGTTCAGTTATTGCACGAATTTTCACGGCTGAATCTTTACTGGAAGTGAAATCCTTATCCAATATCTGTTTGAACAAGATTTTTATGGAAACAATCCCTGAAAATTTCAAAGATACGATTATCCAGTTAGAGTCCCGAATGACACTTACCACAGATATAATTTCTCTTAAACAATCTTTGGCTGACTATATGTACACCCAAAATAATTACCCATTCTAAAAGGAAAACAATCATGAAAACATCTTTACTAAAAAAATTAGCACCCAATTTTACACGGCGGGGGAAAAAGCATCGGAAATTATCTCAAATTCAAATTGAGAATTTCGATTTGAATGATTTTTTATTCCACCGTGAAAACCGTTCATAAGGAAAAATTATGTCTAAATCTGTCATTATTGATGCTGTCCGTTCACCCATTGGCGTAAAGAATGGGAATATGGTTGGAATTCGCCCAGATGATCTCACCGCCCAAGTGGTAAAAGGATTGTTAGCTAGAAATTCTTCGATTACTCCCGATAAAATCGAAGACCTAATTTTAGGATGTGCTTTTCCCGAAGGACCACAAGGAATGCTCATGGCAAAAGGCGTGGCTATTCTTGCAAATATTCCGGAGACAACGGGTGGTTCTGTGGTTAATAGATTCTGTGGCTCTTCCATGGATGCAGTCCACCAGATTAGCACTAAAATTGAGTCGGGAGATATTGAGGTTGGAATTGCCAGCGGTGTGGAAGATATGTTCTCTGTTCCTATGGGTGGATTCAATCCTGATTTTCACCCGGAATTAGCTGAACAAGAATATTATATCGGTATGGGAGAGACAGCAGAAACATTAGCTGAAGAGGGAAATATTTCCAGAGATGCTCAGGAAGGGTTTGCAGTGGAATCCCATAACAAAGCACTGGATGCCTGGGCGAATGGTCGATTCGATAATGAGGTCATTCCTATTGATGTTTATGGTGAAGCCACTGTTGATAAAGATGAAGGTCCGAGACAACCAAATCTGGAAAAGATCCAAAGTTTAAATCCTGCTTTTCTAGAGAATGGAACGATTACTCCCGCTACTTCCAGCCCGATTTCTATAGGTGCGTCTGCTATATTGATTACAAGTCAAGAATTTGCGGAAGCAAATGGACTAAAGATCCGAGCCACTATTAAAGGTCGATCTGTTGCCGGCGTGGATTGGAAAAGAATGGGCATGGGTCCCTTACCCGCAACTGAAAAGGTTTTGGCAAAAACAAGTCTCGTCTTGAATGATATTGATGTTATTGAACTGAATGAAGCGTTCTCTGCCCAATCTCTTTACGTGCTTCAAGAAGGCGGCTGGGACAAATCAAAGGTGAATTTGAATGGTGGCGCTATTGCTTTGGGACATCCCCTAGGATGTTCGGGAGCACGCATCATTACAACCTTGCTAAATGTGATGGAACAACAGGATGCCAAAACTGGACTTGCCACTATGTGTATCGGTTCCGGACAAGGTATTGCAACCATAATTGAACGATAGAGGGAATTATGTCTCAAAATATTGAAAAAGTTGCCGTTCTCGGCGCCGGTGTGATGGGGGCTCAAATTGCAGGTCATCTCGCAAATGCTGGCATTCCATCTTACTTATTCGACATTAATGATGAGTTAGCAAAAAATGGAGTGGACTCACTGACATCTTTAAAACCTGCTCCGCTTTACAAACCCAAAAACGCTGAATTAGTAACGCCCTGTACCTACGATAATGATATTGAAAAGATCGCTGAAGTGGATTGGGTTTTAGAAGCCGTTGTGGAGCGATTGGATATTAAAGAGCAAGTTTATAATAACCTTCTCCCCCATTTAAAAGATACTGCAATTCTTACATCCAATACATCAGGAATTCCACTGACAGATTTAACTTCATCTCTCTCCGATGGTGTGAAACAGCGTTTCATGATAACCCATTTTTTTAATCCACCTAGATATATGCAATTGCTTGAATTAGTTCGTGGAGAACAAACAAGTGATGAAACATATAAAACTATGGTTGAATTTGGTGAATCTGTGCTGGGTAAAGGCATCGTTCATGCCAAAGACACACCTAACTTTATTGGAAATAGAATCGGAGTGTATGGAATGATGGCCACCATGAATCTCGCTATTAAACAAGGCCTTACGGTCGAGGAAGTTGATAAATTAACTGGACCTATTTCCGGACGACCCAAAAGTGCCACCTTTCGAACAGCTGATGTTGTTGGATTAGATACAATGAGACATGTATCAAAAACAACATATGAAAAAGCATTAGATGATGAAGAGCGAGACATGTTTATAATCCCAGATATTCTCAATCAACTAATTGATTCGGGCCGTTTGGGTCAAAAAACAAAAGCAGGTTTTTATAAAAAAAATGAAGACAGGTCCATCCATTCTGTAGATTTTAAAACAGGTGAATATACGCCCCAAGAAAAAGTCCGGTTTGATTGTTTTCGGATCGCAAAAGATCGACAAAAACTGCCAGATAAACTCAAAGCTCTTTGTTATGGTGACGATCGTGGCAGTAAATATTTTTGGGAAATTACAGCTAAAACATTGATCTACAGTGCCAACCGAATTCCAGAAATCTCAGATGATATTGTGAATATTGATAATGCCATGAAATGGGGTTTTGGATGGGAAAAAGGGCCCTTCGAAAGTTGGGATGCAATTGGGGTTCAAAAATCCGTAGATCGTATGAAAACCGAAGGAAAGAAAGTACCATCGTGGATTTTGGAAATGTTAGAATCGGGTCGCGATACTTTTTATACTACTGAAAATGGTGAGCAGACATATTGGTGTCCTATTGAAAAACACCCCGTCACCATTAAACCCAATCCAAAAGTGATAAATCTAGCCATTTATAAAACAGGTAATAAAACGCTTAAACGTGATTTAAGTGCCAGCGTGAATGATTTAGGTGACGGTATTCTAAATGTGGAATTTCATTCTATTTTACAGCCCACCTTGAATCCCATTGATGGTTCTTACATAGAAATGATAAATTTTGCTCTAGATTTAGTTGAAGCAGGTGATTACAAAGCCATGGTTTTAGGGCATCAGGGTGCAAATTTTTGTGCAGGCGCTAATTTAAATCTCATCTTGGAATTATGCCAAAATCAAATGTGGGATGAATTAGATTTTGCCATAAAAACACTCCAAGATACCACACAGCGAATTCGTTTCTCAAAAGGCCCCATTGTGGCAGCCCCCTTTCAATTAGCCTTGGGTGGTGGTGTTGAAATTGTTCAGCCAGCAGCCCATCGAGTGGTAGCAGCTGAAACGTACATGGGACTTGTGGAAGTTGGAGTTGGACTCATTCCCGGTGGTGGCGGAAATCTCCGTATGATCTTGAATGCTATGGACGGTGGTACAGGTCGCATGGGCGCTTTTCAAAAGATCCAAAAAACATTTGAAGTTGTTGGCTTTGCAAAAGTGGCTACAAGCGCTGATGAAGCAAAACATCTAGGCTATCTCAAAAAAGATGATACCGTCGTTCTTAATCGAGATCACTTAATTCAAACTGCAAAAGATAAAGCATTGGAATTAGCAGATGGATATGAACCACCAACATACCGAGATAATCTGAAACTTCCCGGCGCTGGTGGTCGGACTGCCATGTCTATGGCTTTAAAAGGGTTCAAGATGCAGGGCAAAATCTCCGAGCATGATATGTTCATTGGCGAAAAATTAGCCTATGTCATGACAGGTGGCGATAAAGCTGGACTTACCAAAACCGTTGATGAACAATATATTTTAGATATTGAAAGAGAAGCATTTATTTCTCTCGGTGGTGAAAAACTTACTCAAGACAGAATTAGTTACATGCTTAAAAAAGGGAAACCTTTACGTAATTAATTCCCATCCTCTCTGGTTGGTTATAGAAAAAACCCTTCATTACAACGGATGGCTATTTTTATCGATTTAAATACTATTATATCTTTGAAAGATATTGATTAAGTAGATCAAAAAATTCTTCATCATCCACTTCATACGCCCACTGAACATTAGGTATACGATCTGTTACTTCCCAATAATCAACCACTGTTGTACCACGAGTAAAGGTCCCTCCCGTTTCGATTTCTACATTCACATTTTTTAATTTAAATAATTCAGGCTTTAATAAATATGCGACTGTACATGGATCATGAAGCGGGGCTCCATCTAAATGGTATTTTTCCTCGTCATATCTCTCATAAAACTCAATTAATGCTGCAATTCCCTCTCCAACAGATGAATCTAAATTTCGGATTGTGTCTACCCGTTTTTGTGTTGTTAACACTTGATGCGTTACATCTAGACTCATCATAACAATTGGGCGGCCGCACTGTAAAACTAATTTGGCAGCTTCAGGATCAACGTATATATTGAATTCTGCGGAAGGCGTAATATTTCCCGCTTCCTTTCGTGCACCTCCCATTAAAACAATTTCTTTAATTTTTGGCAGGATGTCTGGTTCACGATCTATGGCTAGCCCAATATTGGTTAATGGTCCTGTTGGAACCAAAATCAATGAATTAAGTTCGGCTGCTAAACACGACTCAATGATAAAATCAATGGCATGCTTTTCTTCTAATGAATGAGATGGCTCATAAATCTCAATCCCATCCAAACCACTTTTTCCATGGACATGCTCCGCTGTAACTAATTCTTGTGCCATAGGTTTTTCGGCGCCTGCATAAACCTTTACGTCAGGACGATGACACATTTCACACATGATGCGGGCATTTCTCTGTGTCAAATTCAATGGCACATTGCCAGCGACAGTTGTAACACCTAATATTTCAATTTCATCCTTTGCTGCCATAGCTAATGCCAAGGCTACTGCATCATCTTGACCAGGATCACAATCCAGAATTATTTTTTTCATACTAAATTTGGTTTAGTCATTCTTCAATTATATTCTTTATAAACAAATTTGGTGATTAAAGTAAAATTAGAAATGAAATTCTAGTCCAACTTTCAAATGAGAAAAGTCTTCCATCTCATGGAATTGAGTTCCCTCCTCTCCCGTGAATTTTGAAACAGACATATTCAATTTCCAATTATCCTTCGGTGAATATTTTGCCGATACACCCAACATAGATTGAGAATCCTTCAAATCGATAAAGGTGTTCCCCATGAGTTCCAAGGCATCATCATAGTAATTGGCTGACGCCGAAAAAGATAACCCTAAATCAGTAAATGATGCAAAAGGTGTGCCCATGCCGGGAATTAATTCTGGAGCAGATGTTTGGGCAGATCTATTCCCTTCAATTTCTTGCCAAGAAATATCACCCTCTATATAACCAATCAGTTGGACAGATAACATAATGTCATTAGGAGTTGTATATTCGATCTGTTCTGCATATTGAATGTATGCTGCATTGTCAAAATACAGCGTATCTGGATTTACATCAATCTTTGTTGAAAAATGCGCAATCTCAAATCGATTTGTAAAACCACCAATAAACGATACTAAGTCAAAACCCAAGACACTGGTTTTTCGATAGAAAAAAGACGGCATTGAATCCGTGACTCCAACATAGGAAAAAGATCGATCTCTTCCATCAAAATAGGATAAGCTGAAATCACTGGATCCTAGAGTTGACTGAAAACGAAACCCAAATTCGCTGCCTGGTTCTTCATCCATGAGTTTCGGAGCAACCATGGGAATATCCAAAGGGAATGCTTCCTCACCAAATGGGAATCGGTTCCCTTCATGTTCCGGAATAAAAACACCTTCCATTTGCCAATCATTCCAATAGTATTTTACCGATCCGGATATAGTTCCAACCTTCCGTTCTGCACCGGGAAGGAACATATAATAATAATCGTAAGGATTCAAATTATCCGTTGGATTGTTGCCATCCACTGCGCCCCAGGCATGAATCTGTTTCCCAACCTTCGCTTCTCCCCAACTTGGATACCACATTAGGTAAGCTTCACGGAGTTGGAATTCGTTTTCATTGTTGGACCAACGGTATTCTATTGCAGAGTTTGTTTTAATTTCAAAATCACCGAGTGAATACCCCACCTCCGCTTCGGCTAATCTGAAAGGGAGTGAAATTTCTGATTGATCCGATAAACGATACATATTTCCTGGTTTAATTGAACCAGTGTAATTGATCTGCCCCAACAATGTCGTTATTGGAAAAATAAAACAAATCACTTTTTTCATTCAGTTCAATACCTTGGAAGGCGCTTGAGATTTTTTTCTTGAAATAAATTTTTATCAATGCCTGAATCAACCTGCACATCCGAAAACGTAACCTCTGTGGTATGTGTTTTCTGAACATCCTTCACAAAGACTCTTTTAATGACGTGATAGTCCTTCAGAATCTGAAAAGTGAATTCTTTAACTTTTTTCAAGCGTCCGCGCTTATCGTAAGATTCCTCCTTTACACCCATAAGCGATGATTTTTCAATCCATGACACATGTTTTGAATAAGATGAATTTGCTTCCTTTCCAGGAGTGATCTCCAATACATAGCAATCTTTGCCGTCCACGATTTCATCATCCAATCGATTGTAGTCGTTTTTATCCAAATTTCGACTGGACAAATCTTCATAGCTCAGATCGGATCCCATAAAAGCATCCCCTTTTTTCTTGGAAGATATTCGTCTTACTTTTTTAAAAGCCGGGAGCCACATGCGCATTTCATCATCTTTATTATCATGTTCAATTTTTAAAAATGCCACCCCTTTATCGTCTTTCGGTTCTAAAAACCAAATTAATTGTTTTTTATTTCCATCCATAGATTTGGATATCATAGCGTTGGACCGGGATTTTCCCTTGGAATTGGTCAATATCATTTCTGTTTTGTTCGACATGTCCATCGGAGTTGGTCTCTCATCTACCATCTTTGCTATTTCAAATCCTGTTTGTGAAAAAACAGAACTCATGAAAGTGAGAATGATTAGGATTTTATTCATAATATTTTTCCTTTGAAAATTGCGATTGATTGGATTCTTACCACCGAATGGCTGCAGATGCCCACGTATATCCAGCGCCGAAGGCGGCCAAAATAATGGTGTCACCTTCTTTTACTTTTTCTTCTTCCACCGCTTCACATAGAGCAATGGGGATAGATGCTGCCGTTGTATTGCCATATCTTTGGATATTAGCATAAAATTTATCCTGTTCAACGCCCATCCGTTTAGCCACGGATTGAATAATTCGCAAATTTGCCTGATGAGGAATAATTAATGAGATATCATCCATAGACAGATTATTTTTTTCCAATGCTTCATGAATGACTTCTGGAAATCGAACCACTGCATTTTTAAATACTTCTCTCCCATTCATATAGGGTTCAAATCTTTTTGCTTGTTCAATCGTCACTGTATTTATTTGATTATCGCCAGATGAACCCGGGCCCTCCATCCATAGATTTTTTAAATCTTTACCTTGGCAATGTAAATGCGTGGACAGAATTCCGCTTTCATCATTACTCACTTGGAGCACAGCCGCACCGGCACCATCCCCAAATAAAACAGCTATATCTCTCCCCTCTGTGGATTTATTGATGAATTTCGTTTGTGCTTCAGCACCCACAACGAGAGCAGTCGTATATTGACCGGTTTGGATAAATTGATCCGCTATGGACAGGCTATACACGAATGCTGAACAGGCAGCTTTTATATCAAATGCTGCAATGTTTCTTAAACCTAATTCAGCTTGAAGTTGTGCACTTACACCGGGAAAAAAGTAATCTCCAGAAATAGTTCCTACTACAACCACATCAATATCTTCCGGATTGACACCGGCCATTTCCATGGCTTTAATGGATGCAGGAATCGCCAAATCAGATGCGGCTTCATCACCTTGAACCCATCTTCTTTGCTCGATGCCGGATCGGGTTCTGATCCATTCGTCTGAGGTATCCATTATCGAAGTCAAATCCTGATTAGTCACTAGCTGCTTCGGGACATGAAATCCTATTCCGGTAATTTTGCTTTTTTTCACCTTATCTTTATCCCTCTATTAAGCGTTTTTTCAGCAATTCCGTCAGTGCAGATAAAATTGTTAGTGTACCCAGCGAAGTAGAGACCATGGCAAATACCATTAATCCGCCAATATATTGAATAGGGAGAAATACAGAAAACATTAAGGCGCCAAAGCCCATATTTGAGCAAGCATCCAAAATAATGGGATATCCAACATCATCGATCACTTCACGACTTAGCTGATCGGGATTCACTTTCCGGGACAAACGGCGAAATTGTGAAATGTAGTGAATGGCAAAATCAACGCCTACACCAATGATAATAGACGATAAAATCGCCGTAATATGATTGAGCGTTACACCAAAGTGGCCCATCAATCCAAAGTTTAGTATCACAGCAGACGTTAGTGGGATCACAGCCAAGATTCCCCATAATATGCGCTTAAAAAATACTGAAGCAATTAATCCGATCACTATTAATGAAAAAGTGATACTGAATGCTGATGACCGAATGATCATGATTACCATGTCGCGGATAACGATAATCATCCCCGTCACAGTTACACTTATGTCTGATGTTAAACTTTCATCAATATATGCATTGGTTTTATTTGCAAAATGGAATATTTCATCCGTACTCATTATTTTGGCAAGTACCGTCATCAATCCGCTTTCATAATCTATATCATCTACAACAGACGAATAATCGTTTGAAAACCCTGTAATCAAGTTTTTTATCTTTGATGCTGAATCCGGAATTGTGTAATGGGTCAGTTCGTCATCCATAAACGTTCGGTGCATTTGTTTCACCACATCGGCAAATGAATAACTTAAGGAAACTTTATCTTCTCTTTCCAAGAAGGATTGAAGCGAACTCACGTCATTGAGTACATGTGGGTCCCGCATGTCACCATCTATTCGAACTCTTAAATCCAAAGTACCTGTCATCTCCTGGTCCATGAAATTCATACTGTCTCGAATTTCGGATCCCGGTTTAAAAAAGTTTGCAAAGTTCACATCAATAGAAATTTTATGAAATCCAAACAACCCGAAAACCACTAAAATGATACCCGCTGAAAAAACGTATTTTGGATGAGTCAATACGACTTTTCCTAAATGATCAACCATTTTTTCAAACAGACTCATTTCTTTGATTGCTTTTGATTCCAAGTTCCATTTTTTAATAGAAATAACGGCAGGAAGAAGAACCGAACTTAGAAACCACGCCCAAATTATACCTGCAGAAACGGTAATACCATATCCAATCATTGGTTCCAGTGGAGAGGAAATCATTGTCAAAAAAGCAGCTACGGTCGTTATACTCGTCAAGAATATCGGGACTAGCAAAGAATCCATGGTGGTTGCCAACGCTTGTGGGACATCACCTTTCAACCGCATCTCCTTGAAAAATTTTGCCATCACATGTACACCGTCAGAATTGGCTATGGTTAATAGAATAATGGGCATGGACGTATTCATCATAGTAAACAAAAATCGATCCGATCCCGTTAATTTGTATACCCATCCCATAAACCCCATCATCGAAACTAAGGATAATCCAATCACCATCAGCACCATCAGCACACCAGGGATGCTTCTCAAATTCAATAAGAGAATAGTCACCATAATTAGAATGCCCATCTTCATCAAGGACTGAACATCGTTCCGGATCAGTTCAGGAATAGTACCTGTGATGTAGGCGAACCCGCCATAATAGATTTCATAATTTGTCAGAATCGAATCCGCAACCCCTACGAGTTCATTTCGAAATTGATCCAATGCAACGTCATCATATGGCTGAACCAACAAAATAAGATAGTCTTCTTTTTGACTGATGAAACGTTTTTTAACGTTCGGATATTTATTGAGGTAATCTCGAATGCCGGCAATTTCAATTCCATTAAGAACACGATCGGATTGTAAATCCTGAATAAGCAAATCGCCTTCATCATTGTCCATTCGAGTCGCAGTTGTGATGCTGGTCACTTCCTCCACCTCAGGCAAACCTTCTAATTCCATGGACACGTCCCAGAGTGCCCGTAAGGCATCCGGGTGATAAATAGAATGATCCTTTTCGCCGAATGCTACGAAAATAACTTCCGTACTACCGAATTCATCTTGGAGAGAATCCCATGCCTTCCGTGACTCCAGGTTTTGGGGTAGCATTTTCATCATATCATCGTCTATAACTAAAAATGTTAATCCGGAAGCCATAACTATTGTTGCGAACAAAGACACTACAATGGATCGAACCGGACGATTTATGCTTTGATAAATAAACCATCGCCGTATAGGATGATCCGAATAATTTTTAATTTTGTTCATAATGTTCTTTAATAGCTTTCATACCTTTATTTGTAAATATTCCACGAGCAACGATTTGGACGAAACCACGAATAGTCTCCCTGATTGGTAAATCATTTTTCAGGAAAAATTCCGGTTGAAATGTTGAATTAATAATATTGATATAAATGATGGACGCAGCCCTCATATTAATATCATCGCGTGCCAACCCCTTTAACTGGGCATTATTTAATATTGTAAAGAAATCATCTTGGTGACTTAATCGGAATGATTCGATCTCCCTCCAAAGTTCTGGGTGAAGCGATTTTAGTTCAGCGATTTTATCCACTGGAACTCTTCCAGCAAATTTTGCAATCGTTTCCATAATTTTAATAAACTGGACAGCAGGGTTTGGTTCATCAACCATTACTTTATTGAATGCGGCATCAATTTGGGTAAATACAAATCGCATAATAGAGCGAATTAAATTTTCTTTGGTTGGGAAAAACTTATAGATCGTTTTTTTACTCATTGCCAGCCGCTTTGCAAGTGATTCGACTGTAAAAGCACGAACACCAGTATCTATTACTGAGTCAAATCCTCCTTCAAGAATTTGGTTTAATTGTTGTTTAGGTGGCATGTATTATAGAAACGTTATTCGTTTATTTCGTTTCCAATTTTATGAATTAATTCCCTTACTTGACAAATATATATTTTAATTATTTAATTATTAATAATGTATTGGAGGAGGAGAAGAACATCTATAATCGTGACAGATCCATCCCTGTTATAATCTGCTGGCGGAGTTGGATTATATCCATATCCTGACACCATGTCTGAAATATGTAATATATCTGCTACATCTAGTGAGCCATCAAAGTTTACATCACCAACGGTGAATTCAGGAAAACCGCCACCCAGATAATTAAGCGGATATTTTTGTGCTCGTGCTATCGTATATGGACGCCCATATTCATGACTCCAAACCACTTCATGATCATTCGTCACTTCAAACATATAGGCATCATCACAATCGGTGACCAAAGTATTTCCGTTTGGCTGCCGAAAAGCCCCGCCTTGCATCTGTGTATGGAAATCCCCAGCATGAAACCACGTAGGATTATCGGGGCCAAAAGGTTGATCGTCATCAATATCATATGTCCCATTTTCATTTAATGGAGTATTAAACTCAAAAACTGCGGACGTTGAATTTGTATAATTATTATTAAATAGGATCAAGTTCCCTTCTCCAGGATATCCTTGTGGGATCCAGTTCACACCATGTTGACTAGCTAGCTGATGGTCAGAGTTGTTGCCTCTTCCGTAGGCCTGTGGATTACCCCAACGATATAAATAGTCACCTCCCATACCTGAATTACCTCCACTGTGGCCAGCTGCTGCTTCTGTTGTTGTGCTATGATCAATAATATATATCTCGTCATGATGTCGCGAGGAAATAACAATTTGATCCAATTCTGAGTTGTAATTAATAGCGTTAAGGTGTTTCCAATCTCCAGTGGGGCCTCCTGGACCTTGACTAGTCCCAGCATTACCATAATTTATATCCTGTAACTCAGGATGTTCCGATATAACACCAAAACCTGGTAGTCCAGAATCAACGTCTTGAATAAGATGATCCCAGATATGCCATTCCCAAACAATGTTTGCTTCATTCGTTCCAACAGGTTCCACTTCCAGAATAGCTTCGGCCCACATTTCATTTAAAGAATTATCAATGGATTGTCTGCCGACCGCATAGGCTTCTGTATCTGTTTTTCTTTCCCAGGCTATTACTAGAATATTACCATTTGGAAGTGGCTCTATATCATGATGATGCTGGTAAGTATTATTAGATATCTCATAGTTCCATTGTAAGTCACCATCCCAACTATATTTAGAAATACCGCCTCCGACTCCACCTGAACTCATTGTAGGGTTTTGAACCCGATAGGGATAGACCAAAGTACTATCTTGTAAAAGATAGGGCATACTTGCGGCGCCTCTTGAATGGCTCCAAGACTTGATAACATCCATATCATTATTGACAAGATAAGAGTTAAATGAACCGCCGCCACCGCCCTGCGTAAGAGCGAATAGGGTCATACCGTTAAATGTTTGTCCTAATAAAACCATGGGTAAATAAATAAATAATATTAAAGTCTTTTTCATTTTTTAATCGTAGCTATCTTTTTAATGTTAATGGTCAATTAAATTTAACTAATAGACACTTACTTAGTCATATAGTTAAATAATTAATTTTTGATAAAAACCCCTTAGTTAGATTATAATAACGAAACTGAAGTAGATGACACTTAAACGCATTTCACGCGCATATCTTATTGTTGGAAAAACCTTCAACACATGGGCATCACCATTATTTACAGGGTTATTGATTTTGTTGCTCCGTTTAACCGTATTAATTGGAAGGCTGGTTGACCATATTATTTTTTGGGCAATACGTAGACCACTAAAGAATCCAATTATTATTGTTGGGAATCCAAGGTCTGGGACAACTTTTCTTCATCGCTTTTTAATTAAACAAAATATTGGCACTGGGTCCCAGCTTTGGCAGATGGTCTATCCATCCGTTATACTACAAAAAATTCTTAAGCCGTTTCTTCCTCTAATGGAAATCATAAGTCCCGCTAGGCACCATTCTACAGCGGCTCATAAAACAAGCCTTACTTCTATTGAAACAGATGACGTTTCACTCCTATTTCGATATTTAGATGGATTCTTTTTCTATGGTTTTATATTAACATTTGATGAACAAGACCTTTTTCACTGGGTAGATCCAAAATTACGCGACACATCCAAACGAGACTTTGACTGGTTTGAATCCATGTGGAAACGAAATATGATCTCAAATAAGGGCGATCGATATATTGGCAAATTATTTAGTTTAAGTGGCACCCTTCCTGCATTTCAAAAACGGTTTCCTGATTCAAAGGTCCTATATATGATAAGGGATCCCTTAAGTGTAATTCCTTCCGGATTAAGTTTGGTTACAGGCGTATTAGATAAAAAATTTAACTTTTGGTCTTTGGATGAAAAATTACAAACACGATTTATTGAACGGCTATATACAGCTTTGGTGCAATTATTGAATCGATTTCATGATGATTGGACTTCAGGAAATATTAATAAGGAAAAAGTACATATTGTTCGTTTTGATACCATGATGACTGAGTTTGAACCTCTGATGGCGTCGATTCTTGAATTTATCCAAGTTGAACCTACATCTGAATTAACAAAACAAATTCAAATAACCGCTGAAGAACAACGACGGTATGAAAGCGGGCATAAGTATAACTTGAAAAAATTTGGATTAACGGAAGAAAGGATCAGGCAGGATTGTGAACAGATATATAGAACCTTTTTAAACTAACAAATGAAAAAATTATTCGTTGTATTGGGTTTGGCTCTTAACCAATTATTTTCATTGGATCTTCATGGAATTGAGATAATGACCGGTTGGGAAAACCTGCAATCCGGTGCTGTTTCTATTTCTTGGTGCACCTATGATGATTTCCCCATCAGTCGGGCTGAAACAGTGTTAAATCATTCAATTGATAAAATTTCAATGGCGATTCAAGACTTAGATCATTATCCAGATATTTTTGATCGGGTCACAAAAACAAATCGACTTGGAACAGATGTGGTCCAAATTGTATTAGATATGCCTTTCCCTTTTGATGGCAGGGATTACATTGTTAAGTACAATATTGAAAACCTGGTTGATCGCTGGGTTTTTGTGTTCACTGCTGTGGCTCATCCGGAGGGAATATTAGATCCAGATCATGTACGGTTACCTAACGCTGCAGGAATCTGGATATTGACTGCACTTGAGCCAAATAAGACAAAAGTTATATATGCCTGGAATGGAGAGCTGTTGGGGAATTTCCCTGATTTTGGCCTAACCAGAGCATGGGTAACACAAGGGAATGAAGTGTTAAACTGGCTTAACGAAACTTTATTAAACAAGGGCAATTCATGAAAAAAGTAGCCATTGCGTTAAGTCTGACATATCTATTTGGTAAAAACCCTCTATTCTCCTTTAATGGATATGTGGATTTCGGTCATATTTCAAGACTATCTGATTATTCCTTGATTGACATTCCCTATCGGATGGGGTCTTTAGATTTTTCTCATCAGTCTGAAAATATTTCGCTAAATGGAAATATAACGTTAGAGTTCCAATTGAAAGATGATATTAATACAACAAATCTACATAAGATGTTTTGGTTTGATATGCGTGAATTATACGCAACGTATAGTGGCAGTAATTATGAATTCAGGGTTGGAAAACAGATCCATTCCTGGGGCAATGTGGATGAGAATAGTCCATTGGATAACGCCAGTGCATTCGATTATTATTATATATTTTTCTTAGGGCGTGACCGTAAAAAAGCAACCATTTCCGGTACATTTGACTATTACATGGACAACTTAAAATTCAATATTGTATTCTCACCCTTCCATACTACCAATCGCCTTCCGTCAGGAAATGATGATTTCCCCATTACACTCCCAATTTATCCGTCCTCAGATCAAATGCTACCCATAGACGGGCTGCCCTTTGAAGGCGGTGCTCAGGGCACATATTCGTTTGGCATGGGCGAGATTTCTATGGCTTATTATTCTGGGTATGACCGTGTATTTAACCTAACTGGGGTAAATGCATTTGTAAATGGACAACAAGTAAATCCTGATCTATCATTTGCTTATATCGATATTCTATTTGGTTATCGGAAAACAAATGTATTTGGTATGGGCGGCTTGTTTCTCACAGATTGGTTTATCTTACGAGGAGATTTTGGATACTTCTCTACTAAAGATCAAAATTCCAATATTGAAAGGGAATGTCCTATTGACACAGACTACTATGATAATCTCTGGCTTTCAATCCCCCTCATAGAAAAATCGAATTATTTACAATCCACAATTCAGCTTGAAACTGAGTTACCATTTAATATTAATTTTATTGCACAATATTTTACTCATGATACTTTGAACTATTCCGCAGGCAGTTTACCTGATTTACCATCGATTCCAAATATTGCAATTGATCTGGAAAATATGACCCCGGCTAATTTTTTCACACCTGGGATGGGTGTCCCTTTGGCTGTGATCACAAATAAAGCAGGGATTATCATCATGGACAGAACGTTCATGAATGAACAATTGAAAATTTCAATGACATCCATGCTTGATTTAGATCTTTATGAAGGAGTCTCTGGAATTCCCGGTTCATTAACTGAATACAAAATTGAATATAATATAACCCAGGATTTTTTAGGACTACTGGGTGTGACAAAAGTCATTGGATCAAAAGATCATCCGGATGAAGAAAATTATCAGTTTAATAAAATGGAAGATTTCTCCCATATCCGATTTGAATTAAAATATTTCTTTTAAATTTTTATCAAAAAAATCATTTTTCTATCATATGGACCCATTATTTCCAATCTGGTTTCCGGATTGAATAGGTTTGGATATGACGGTGAAACCGTGAATTAATAAAGGAGTGAATTTTTATTGACAGCTGTGGAAGTGCTATCACAATCCTGGGGCGAATATACGGGGAAAGAATAGTAGAATTGGTCTAAGCTTAACTCAAAATGCTCACTCTCCGCTATACAGGATGGGATGTTATCGCAAAGGGCATTCGCCCCAATAGCAAAATAAGGATATCCGCCATAGTCATTATTATTCCAATCAAGATCCATTTCACACATACACTCCGGTACTGATTCTAGATTATTGTTAAAAAGCCAAAGATAGTTCAGATTTCCCAAATTACAGATTAATTCAGGAACCGATGACAATTCATTATAGCCTAAATCTAAAAAGTAAAGATTTTCCAAATTTTCCAAATTATCCGGGAGTGACGAAAGAACGTTATTATTCAAATACAGATTTATGAGACTCGTCAATTCACTAAAGGAATCTGGTAATACTGAGATACGGTTCCATTCAAGGTAAAGGGATACAAGTTCTGTCCAATTCCCTATGTTGTCCGGTAAAAAATAAATCGTATCATTCACACCGGAACTATTTCCATAATTACCAGCTACCAGAAATCTAAGCCTCCCATTATACCATGTTTGAGTGCCAACCTCTAATGGTGAATCATATTCAAGACTATTTAATCTAATAATACTGTCTAAAACTGAAATGTCGGCGTTATATAGACAACTATCGCCAGATAAAATTGTCAAGCTCGAAGGTAATGATTCAAAATGAGTATAATCACAATCACTATTACAATATTGATCAGCAAAAACGCAACCTCCATCATCTATTGTGGCACTCGAATCATAGTTGCAGGCTGTTTCATCTATACAACCTTGTATATCGATGGATTCTTCCGAATCTCGTTCGCATGATAAGATAATTAAAAGAAAAAATAAAATGGATGAATATTTTTCAATTATCATAAATAAACATTAGTGGCTTTTTTAAAGAAAGAATGATAATAAACTACTTGGGATTAAGGAACTATTATTGGTATGCAAATAATCATATTTTATATATTCGGAAAGAAACTGATTTCCCATTTTCTTGGTGATTTTTTGGTACAACAGAAAAAATAATCGTATCCACATCTTCTTCTCCCGTCACTGATCCAGTAAAAGTAAGTGTTATTTCTCCATTTGGGAAAATTTGAGTTTGGCCAATTTCTTGATTAAACCAATTTAAATCATCGATTATTTCATAATTAAAATCATTTAGAGTCTTCCCTTCATTTAGGATTCTCAATGAAATAGTGGGGTTATCTCCCTCGAAATATATAGCAGGACTACCATCAACTTCTTGGAGATTGTCTATAATGATATAAAATAATGATGGATATAGGTTTTGAATACGATGAGCGCGGTAAACAGCGCCACTTGGCAGGGACAGATTATAACTCACATCCCAAACAACTTCTCCATCAATATTCACTTCAATACTCGTACCGCCACCACCGACAGTAGTGACCAAAACATTTCCATTTTTCAATTTTTGGACATTCCCAGATGCAAATCCAAATAGATCTGCGGGGAGTTCATAAGACCAGATTAATTCAGCAGAATTATCATCGATTGTAATTTCAATTGCCCTAGATACAGGTTCATCAGTTCCCCTGAATTCCTGAGCTAGGTTTCCATTGTCGAATGTGAGAATATTTCCATTCTCCAATTTTTGCAGACTGTGTTGAAAACTGAATCCTATATCGGTTCCCATATCCACATCTCCTGATGGCATCTGATGCCCCATATTCCAGATGATTTCTCCAGATGGATAATTAATTTTTGTGATTCGTGATAAGTGGCGGGTTGAGATATAAATAGCACTTTCATCTTCATCGAATATGACTGCATTAACATGGGTCCAGTCATACTTGAGACTTTGGTAAGCCCCATACCATGTCCCTCCAAATTGATCATAATCTGCCATGTTAAAATGATCAAAAACATCCCAGGACCATACCACTTCTTTTGTGTCTTTATCCCACTCAATTAACTTATCGCCTACCCATGTAAACTCAGGTGTTAAGCCATCCGCTATATAACCAATATCCTGGAATAAATTTGTCCAAGAACCAATGGGTATTGAACCAATAGATGTTTTTTCCACTATACCCAAATAATTTCCATTTGGCAGTTTAATCAGATCGTGATGAAGAAAATCATCATTTGGTTCTTCCCAAATTTTTCCTTTTATAAAAGAAAATTCCTTCCCGGGAAGATTGTTTTCCAAATCAGATTGATAGACGGAACCAAAAATGTTTCCAGATTTAGAATAATTATAGTAAACTAAATTTTCATCCCCAGAATTCCATATTTCACGTCCATTAAAATCAATGACTGCAGAATAATAATTAAAAAATGAACTAAAAACAGTTTTTCCTTCCATTACCTGATCTTCCGCAAACGTTTTAACGCTTATATCCGACATTGGTGAACCTATAGTAAAAGATGATGGCCCTTTCCAGTCACCCACTGGACCAGATGAATTATATCCACGGACTCTCCAGTAATATAATCTTTCCCATTCAATATTGGATGTTTCTAAATATAACAATGAACTATCTTGAATAGATACTATAGGTGTCGTGAAGGTAGGTTCCTGAGAAAACTGTATTGTGTAATAACTTGCATCTGGTATTTGTTCCCATTCAAAAAGTACATGGATATAATTAAGTGTAATTCCATTTTTTGGTTCCAATAGTCCACTAACGACTTCTGTAGAGTCTGTTGGAATTTCTTCATCATCATTTGTTCCACTATCAAAACAACCATTAAAGGTCAGTGTTACAATGAAAATAAAAATTAATATCTTATAAACTGCCATTATATCTTTGATTTCCATTAACGTAATAATGCTAAATACTTATTTTATCACTTCTGGGATTTATCTCAATTCAAACAAAACCTGGATATGATTTAATTCCGCTCCGTTCTCAGGATAAAGTAAATCTCCCTTTGCAAAAGAGACTAGAACAAAAAACAAACTGGGAATCAAGGTTGTCATATTAATTAAAATATTAGAGAGATTAGCAAGAGTAAAGTTAAAATTTTATTAAAAAGGATTCCGAGAATATTTCGTCTTTCAGACCAACATTGGGTTTAAAGTTATTAATTTTCATAATGGTCTTTTTACCATTCGATTTTTCCATAACCATTTTTGTAGGTATTACAAATCCATTTTTTTCAATGAAATCTGAAATAGTTAGTGTTTTTTGTTTGATAGATTCTTGAGAATAATATTCAATCTTTAGGATTTTCCAATTTAGGGAATCTATCCAAATTTTTCGAGAATGATAAGCGCTCTCATTTTTGGGAAACGCTATAATCACCTGACACGATTGACCATTTAAATATTCTGTACTGAGCAATACTAGAGAATCTTGCCCAGTCTTTCTGCTTTCTAAGTCTTCATAAATAAAATCTGTATCCATAAAAGATTTTGTTTTTTCTTTAGCTTTCACCCGTTTGGCTGTTTTTAGTTTGGGCAGAAAAAACCATTGCTCCGTTTTCCCATTCCGATAAACCCAACTCAATAACCCGGTACCTTTCACAGTTAAGGGTTTTTTGAAACGTGCTAAAGATTTTGATTTGAATTTCCCTTCATCATAATTTTTTTTAAAACTGGTGAATTCACGAATTTTTATTTTTTCTTTCCCTCGTTTTACGCGGACAATTTCTAATTTAATATCTGAAACCGATGTATTTGGTTTTAGTGTGTTTAACACTTTTTCCATAATCTCTAATGCGGACAAATCCTGTGCCATCATAGAAGAAGAAAATAAAAGTATGTAAATAAATAACCGTTTATTTAGAGTTGGATTCACTAGGTCTAATAAATAACAATGAAAGGGGAGTTAATAAAATGCTCATTATGGACATGGTTAAGTAATCTTTGTGATATTTCAATTCATAATATCCGGCAATTTGAAGACAAATAAATACGTATCCGATCAGAATGAAATCAAAATATTGATTACTCAAATTGAGAAGGGATTTCATAAAGGAATTCCCGGTCATTGGATTTTCAAATCCTGCTAATCCGATACCATAGATGACAAGAGATACTGAGATTAGCAAAAATACGACACTTATGAATTTATCTTTTTGTTCTGTGTTCATCGATAGAGGAATTTAGGATTGATGAGGCTAATTAAAGCAGGCAAAGTTGCCAGTGCGCCAAATAAACATAATGAAATGGAACCCATTACCAGAATACCAAATATCTGAACAGGAACAAAGACAGAAAAAAGCAATGCAGAAAATCCAATAATAACAGATAATCCATTAAACAAAATTCCCTTCCCGGAAATTCGTAATGTGGTTGCAATAGCATCATCCAATGAATCTCCACTCTTAATGTGTTCACGTAAGTGCCACAGGAAATGGACTGTATAATCTACGCCAACACCCACCAAAATTCCCGTTAACATGGATGTTGTCATATTTAAGGGAATATCCAAATAACCCATGAGTCCAAACATCATAATAACAGATGCCACCATGGGTAGCGTGGCTAGAAGTCCACCCGTAATAGATCGAAAGACTAAGGTCATAATAAGTAAAATCATAAAAATAGAAAAGCAAAGACTTATCAATTGTCCTCGTACAACCATTCGGGTTAATACGCCCAACAACGCAGCACCACCCGTCAGTTCCATTGGTAATTCATCATAGAAGTTAGCATAAATAAATTGGTCTGTATCCTCCACAATTTCTGCAATAGCGAATGTTTGTACTTCTTTGAGTCGTAAAAATACCTGAGTAAAAGTGGGATTTTCCATATCATCTAGGATCAAGTCAAAATCATCTTCACCACCAGTAATAGAATATAAAAACATATATTGCGAAATCAGATCCCGATCATCTGGAATAACTTCATATGCAGGGTTATTGCCGTTAAAACCAGCATGCATTTTCTTAATCACATCTACAATTGAATATGACTTGGTTACTATCTTGTGTCTTGTCTTGATATGGTCTGTGAGCTTTTCAATATTGTGTAGCGTCTCAGGAGAAAAAATATCGCCTTCTACAAGAATTTGCATTTGTGTTGATCCACCAAAAGCATCGCTAATCTTTGTATTGGCGACTCGCAACCTGGATTCAGACGGGAAATAATGATCAGGGTTCGTATCCACTTTTAGCTCATTGATTCCCATAGATAACCAAATACCTCCTGAAAGTAAAATAATCAGAACAGGAATCCTGAACCGAGTAAAAACTCTACCCGACCTTACTAATAATTTATTGATACCTGAAAAACTGTCTTTTTTATTTAAATAAGTTGGACGCGGCACAAGCACCAGAATGGCAGGAATCAACAAAACACTTAGTATAAATGCCACCAGAATACCGAAAGAGATCAACAACCCCATTTCTCGGACTCGTGGCAAAACATGGAATAAGAGACTTAAGAAACTGATTATAGTTGTAAGACCTGCCAGAAAAATTGGAACACCCAATTTGCGTATGGTTTTACGCAAGATACTCCCTCGAGTGGCTTCCGGATCTAATATAGAGAATTCATAATAATGGGAGATAATATGAATACCATAGTTATTTGCAATAGCAATAAGCATAATTGGGATTAATGTGCCGATAAAAGCCACGGGCATATCCAACCAGCCCATAATTCCAAAAGTCCAAATTATAGAGAAGCCCACTACGAAAAAGGGTAAGAAAACACCAGTCCAACTTCTAAAAGAAATCATTAAGAGAAGGATACCTAATCCCAGGGCAATCGGTATAAAAACCCGTAAATCCCGCTGCATATATTCAATTACAGTCGCCCTTGTGATAGGTAGGCTGGAAACATAGAAATTCTCAGGTGAACTGAATCGGTTCACTAGTTCAAATACTCTTTTCCGGAATTCAAATTCATCATATGCAAAGGAAGATGTGATTTGGCCAATAAAACATAACTTATTAAAATCATTCGAAACCAAATTTCCAACTATTCCTGATTGCTTCAGTTTAGATATCAATTCACTTTGGCCAGCAGAATCAACAGGAATGTGGACCAACAAAGGTTCAATTTCAAAACCACCATCATCTGGTAAAATGTGTTTTTGGGTGAATATAGAAGTAACCTTGCCTATCATGTCAATAGACTCCAGCGAATCCTGAAATATGGATAATTTCTGGAGTGTGGTATATGAAAATAGGCTGTCGGACTCCACAGCAATAATAATGATATCACTTCCGGAAAAAAGTTCATCTATTTTTTCCATAGAATGGACGATTTCATGATCGCGCGGCAGCATGGATCGAACCCCCGGATCCAATTCTAATTTGAAGACCCTCCACCCCAGGATAACAGTGATGAGGATAACCCCTGCAATGATCGTCCGCGGGTAGTGGGAATCAAAATTAAATAGTTGTCTGGAGAAATATCTGAGATTCATAATATTAAAGAGTAAAATTTACAGGAATAACAACAAGAATGGAATCCGTACTACATTCATTCTTCGTTTTGTAATTTTCATCATGCCATTAGATATTTCTCAATATAAAGGACCGTTTATTTTATTCGGGAATGGGGAACCTCCCACCCATACTACCCCAATTAAAATTCTTAAAAATGCCGTGACTATTCTGTGTACCGATGGCGGCGCTGACAAACTCAAGAGCCTTGGACTTCAGCCTAACCTCATTTTAGGTGATATGGATTCTCTATCACTTGCTCACGAAAGTTATAATTGTGAAATCATTAAATTAATGGATCAATCCAAGACCGATCTGGAAAAAAGTCTTGAATGGTGTTATGAAAATGGAATTGGCGAATTGGCCTTGGTAGGCTTTTCTGGTGAACAGGACGACCACAATATGGCAGCCCTTTGGACACTAGTATCCTTTTACGACAAAATAGAACTTACCTTTTACTCCAACTCATCAAAAATTAAATGTGTAAAAAGCGATACCAGAATTGACTCGTTTACCGGACAAACTATTTCAATCATTCCTACCAAAGAGAATATTGAAACCAGCGTTTCTGGATTAAAGTATTCCATCAATAAATCAATTTTAAAGCCACCTTCTTTCGGGACAAGAAATTCGGCTAAAGGTGACCATTTTTCCATTCAATCCAATGGCCCTGTTTGGGTCTTTTTGAATTATGCTGAATGAACCATTCCCATTGTGCACTTCCGGTATCTTCCATGCCTTCTGTTGCAAAAAATAAAATATAAATAAAATGAGTCAATTCCATCTTCTTGATTGGGTAATCCTTGGTGCCTATGCTGTCGGTCTGATCTGGATTGGAATATTCCAACTAAAAGATCAATCAAAGTCACAGGAAGAATATATTTTAAGTGGTCGCCGATTAAGTCTCGGCGGATTTGTAGCAACATTGGTCACAACCTGGTATGGCGCCATTTTGGGTGTGGGAGAGAATACATTTTTATTTGGAATCCAAACTTGGTTTATTTTTGCTTTACCTTATTATGGGTTTGCTTTAGGGTATGCGTTTTGGATGGCACCCAAAATTAAAGAGAGAAATTTTCTATCAATTCCAGATCATTTTCGATCAAGTTACGGCGAGAGAGCTGGAATTATTTCTGCCTTACTTATAACATTTTTAGCAAGCCCAGCTCCTTATATCCTAAGTATGGGCGTGATGCTCCAATTCTTATTTGGGATTGGTCTTGGCGTTTCTCTTTTGATTTCAACTGTTTTCAGTGTGTTGTATGTTTGGAATGGTGGATTTTCCGCCATCGTAAAAACAGATATTCTTCAATTTATTATGATGTTTGCAGGATTCTTTCTATTGGTTGGTTTTTCATGGAATAATTTTGGATCACCCTTGGAATTAATTCAATCCACCCCAGGCTCGCATTTAGATCCATTGGGTGGGAATACGATCCAATATATTTTAGTTTGGTTTTTTATTGCAGCGTGGACTTTCGTTGATCCGGGATTTTATCAACGATGCGCTGCTGCAGAATCACCAGAAATTGCCAAAAAAGGGCTCCTGATTTCCATTGGATTCTGGGCCGTGTTTGATTGTCTGACCCTTTTGAGCGGGCTCTATGCTGTGGCAATGATCCAAACCGATCAACCGTTACATTCCTTTCCTTTGCTTGGAGCTCATATTTTACCCATTGGTATTTTCGGATTATTCATTACAGGACTTTTGGCAACTATTATGTCCACCATTGATTCATTGAGTTTGATCAGCGCAATAACATTTGGACGCGATATTCTCTGGAGAATTCAACGACCGCAGACAAATTCTAATCCGGTACCCTTGATTCGAAAAGGATTGGTCATCATTTCTTTTCTGTCGCTCTTTCTTGCATTTGCGGTTCCATCAGTCGTTGGGCTATTTTATGTTATCGGATCTATTCTCATCCCAGGATTAATTCTTCCTTTTGTTTTTACATTATGGAATGAAAAAATAACAATTTCTGAACGATTGGCGGGTTATTGGATCAAAGCACCAGTTGGTGTCTCTCTGATTTGGTTTAGCATCTCACAAATAAGTGGACAGGATTTTTTGGGAATTGAGGCTTTTTACCCCGGAATGGGAATTTCCTTTTTATTTTTATTATTCATCATGAACAGGACAAATAATGGCTATTGAAATTGAACGTAAGTTTCTGGTGAAAGAAAAACCGTTTCACCTGGAAAAAAAATCACTACAAATTCGACAAGGATATATTGTAAATGATCAAAAACAGGTCATACGAGTAAGGGAAAAAGGGGACGAGTATTTTCTAACTGTAAAGGGGAACAATATTGGTATTTCCAGATTGGAATTTGATTTTCCCATTTCTAAAGAAGATGCGGGAGAACTCTTGGAACATTTTTGCAAAACTGCCATAATCGATAAAATCAGGCATTATGTGGAGTTTAAAGGGCACACTTGGGAAGTGGACGAATTCCATGGCGACAATGAGGGTTTGGTTCTTGCGGAAATTGAATTAATGTCAGAAAATGAAGATTTTGCTATTCCAGATTGGATTGGCAAGGAAGTCACACCGGATGAACGCTACTATAATATGAATCTGGCTACCCATCCATATAAAGATTGGTAGAAATAAAAACAGCCCGAATTGGGCTGTTTTTATCGAATGATCTTTAGGGGTACTTTATTGGGCTAAAGATTTCCCCACAGAACCAAGATCATCAAATGCTTCATCCAATCTTTTAATCATGCCTTCTTCTCCGGCTCTTAAGAATTTCCTTGGATCATAAAGCTTTTTATAGGGAGTCCCATCTTCCGGATCAATTTGGTATTTAAATGCTTTTATATTTTCTTCTACATATGCACCTACGGCTTTTGCAAATGCAAACTGCGTATCCGTATCAATGTTCATTTTAAATACGCCATAAGATAAGGCCTCTGATATTTTTTTCTTGTCCGATCCAGATCCACCATGGAAGACAAGATCCAGCGGCTTATCACCAGTCGAACAGGTCTCTTGCACAAGGTCTTGAGAGTTTTTTAAAATTTCAGGACGTAGCTTTACATTTCCAGGCTTATAAACACCGTGCACATTTCCAAATGATGCAGCTAAGCTAAAATGACCGATGGGTGACAATAATTCCCAGGCTCGAAGGCAATCTTCAGGTTGAGTGTAAAGAAGTGGGTTATCTGCACCAATATCATCATCGGAACCCACACCATCTTCTTCTCCTCCGGTAACGCCCAACTCAATTTCAAGACTCATACCAATAGGCGTCATGCGCTTCAAGAGTCGTTCACATTCGGATAAATTAAAATCTATATCTTCTGCAGACAGATCCAACATGTGCGAGCTATATAACGGCTTTCCAAATTTTGCATAATGAACTTCACTATAACCTACCAAAGCTTCAACCCATGGAATTAATCCTTTATTGGCATGGTCCGTATGTAGCACAACACAAATCCCGTATTTCTCTGCCATGAGATGAATATGATGTGCCGCAGAAACAGAGCCAATCACTTTTGCTTCAAATGCATCTTCAAGGCTTTTGCCCGCATAAAATTGTCCCGCACTATTCGAAAATTGAATAATAACATCTGCTTTATTTTTTGCTGCAGCTTCCATGACTGCGTTTACAGAATTTGTTCCAACCGTATTGACGGCAGGAAGTGCATACCCACCTTCTTTGGCTGCTTTTAATAATATTTTGTAATCTTCTCCGGTGACAACACCGGGTTTTAGAGAATATGACATAAGGTTCCTTTTAGTTAAAGTTGTCCGATTTCTTTTAGCATGGATTGATACCAATCTGCATGTTCGTCAAAGGGTTTTCCCCCTTTTATTCTTTCGAATTCTATGAGTCTTAATTCTTGTCCATAATCATCATCTAATCCCGCTACACCACTTTCCCCGATGATAGCTTTTTCAGCACCAAAAAATGCAGATTGCTTGATTAATTCCAGATCTCGTTCATTGGGTTTAGCTGATCGAGCGAAATACCCGCTTTTTTGAACCAAAACTTTTTCTGCATTCAAGCCATTTGTAAACTGTTTTGCAAACCATTGTCCCGGGTTGATATCATCTAACCGCACATGGCCAAATGCATCTCGCGGTACTTCTTCTCCATTTGATTCCATTTCTCGAACGATGGTCTCCAGCCCTGCACCTTCGCTCAAAAATATATTCACACCATCCTTTTCATCCATTCGCTTTATCAATCTTTCACATTCAATATTAAAATCAAAACCTGTTTCCGGAATATAAACTGCATCAATATCCCATTTTTCCTGATTAATCAGTAATTCGGGGATAAAGTTTCGTTGTTTCATTCGTTCCCGATAATCATATGCAGTGCGAGCCGTAAGCCATCCGCAATTCCGTCCCATCACTTCATGAATAATGAGTTGTCGCGTGCTGGTTGTATTCTCATTTACAATATTTTCAAAAAAAATAGCTCCCTGTTGTGCCGCTGTCCAAGCTCCTAAAGTTTGGGTAATTGGAAAAACATCATTGTCTACGGTTTTGGGAAGACCTACTACAGTAAGATTGTAATTATTCTCTTTCAAATATAATGACAACTGTGCTGCCATTGTATTGGTGTCATCACCTCCAATGGTATGCAAAATATCAACTTTATCTTTTACTAACTGATCTGCTGCAATTTTTAATGGATCTTGGCCTTCTAAAACATAACCACGTTTAACGCAATCATCCACATTGGTGAGTTTTACTCGACTATTTCCAATGGGAGATCCACCAAAATCATATAACGTGGCAAAATTTGTTTTTGCAGAATCAGGAAATTCAATTGAGTTACCTAATAGGAGCCCTCTATACCCATTAAGATAACCAATTAATTCAGCATCGGGAGCAATCTCATTATATTTTTCAATGAGGGCACCAATAGAAGATGATAAACATGGGGCAATTCCACCGGCAGTTAAAAATGCTATTTTCATAATAATTATATATTTAATCTAGAATAAAGAGAAAGAAATTAAGGAGAAATTACAAGAACAACTAATTTTATAAGATTTGATTTTGTCTAAAAGTGATTAATTTTTCTAATTTTGTCTATTACATTTTCACAAATTTCTGATTGAAACCCTAATCAAGAACAATATATCGTTGGCTCTTTTATTTAATCATCTTTTTAAGTTAAACTCCTTTATTATACATTCATTTAATTTGCTAATCATACATGACTAAAGAAACCATTCTTTGGACCCCGTCCCACCCCGAGCAAACCCAAATGGCTCAATTCATTAACCGGGTCAATGAAATCTATGATTTAGAAATAAAATCTTATGATGAACTATTTAATTGGTCAGTAAACCATATTTCAGAATTTTGGGAACAAATCTGGGATTTTTCCCAAATCAAACATTCGATCCCTTATACAAAAGTGGTGGATGATGACAAAAAAATGCCAGGTGCAAAATGGTTTTCAGGTGCAAAACTGAATTATGCAGAAAATTTGCTTCGATACCGTGATAACAAAATAGCCATCCAATTTAAAGGAGAAGGTCAATCGGTTCGGTCTTTAACATATCAAGAATTATTCGATGAAGTTGAAAAGTTGGCCCATTCACTTCGAGAATTTGGTATTCAAAAAGGAGATCGTGTTTCCGGATTCATTCCCAATATACCAGAAACGATTATTGCCATGCTGGCTTCTGCCTCCATTGGGGCAATTTGGAGTTCTTCTTCACCAGATTTTGGAATCAAAGGTGTCCTGGATCGGTTTTCACAAATCGAGCCAAAAATAATTTTTGCTGCAAATGGGTACGTTTATAATGGGAAAACATTTGATTCTTTAGATAAACTTCAGAGTATACTGACCAATCTTCCCAGTGTTGAAAAGGTTGTAGTAGTGGGCTATACCGAAGAGAATCCTGATATTTCACAAATTGAAAACGCTATTTTATACTCTGATTTTACTTCAAAGTCACCTTATCCATTGGAGTTTGAACAGCTCCCTTTCGATCATCCACTTTATATTATGTACTCATCCGGGACAACCGGACTTCCTAAATCCATTGTTCACTCAGCCGGCGGCACCCTAATTCAACATATGAAAGAATTGCAACTTCATTGCGATTTAATTCGAGAAGACACCATTTTTTATTTTACAACCTGCGGATGGATGATGTGGAATTGGCTGGCTTCTTCCCTTTCTATAGGCGCCACTGTGGTTCTGTTTGATGGCTCACCTTTCCACCCGGATGGAAATGCAATGTGGAAAATGACAGACGAATTAGATATTACAGTTTTTGGCACAAGTGCCAAATTCATTGATGCTTGCAGAGATGCGAAGATTCGCCCGGGTAAAACGGTAGACTTGACATCCCTCCGTACAATTTTATCTACAGGATCTCCTCTGGTTGACGAATGTTTTGACTATGTGTATGAGCATGTTAAACAAGATGTCCTTCTCGCATCAATCTCCGGTGGAACTGATATTATTTCTTGTTTTGCCTTGGGAAATCCAATGCTCCCTGTAGTTCGAGGTGAACTCCAGTGTCGTGGACTGGGCATGGATGTCCATGCTTATAATGCAACAGAACAATCTATGATTAATGAAAAAGGTGAATTGGTTTGTATCTCAGCATTCCCTTCCATGCCGATCCATTTTTGGAATGATCCAAATGGCATCAAATACCAGAATGCGTATTTTGGGACATTCCCCGGAATTTGGTACCATGGTGATTTTATTCGTGTATCTAAACATGGCGGAATCAAGATATTTGGACGCAGCGATGCTACACTGAATCCCGGCGGTGTACGGATTGGAACAGCAGAAATTTATCGTGTGGTGGAAGCAATGGATTTTGTGGAAGATAGTCTAGTGATCGGACAGGAATGGGAAGATGATCAGCGTGTAATTTTATTTTTAAAAATGAAGCAGGGTTTTATACTGAGCGATGAATTGATTGTGGAGATTAAATCCCAAATACGCTCCAACTGCTCACCAAGACATCTCCCAGCCAAAATCCTTGAGACAAAGGGAATCCCCTATACAATTAATTTGAAAAAAGTGGAAATCGCTGTAAAAAAAATCATCCAAGGGAAAGATGTAACCAACCGCGATGCATTGGTAAATCCAGAAGTTTTGGATTTTTATAAAAATATTCCCGAATTACAATCTTAGTCTAGTTGATCTAATACTCCCAGCAAATCAACTACTCGATTTGAATATCCCCATTCATTATCGTACCAGTTCAATGTCTTAACCATATTTCCCTGAACCACTTTCGTAAATGGTGCATCAAAAATGGATGAATGTGGATTTCCAATAATATCTGTTGATACAACCGGCAAAGTAGAATACTCTACTATTCCAGATAATCTTTCTGTTTGTGAAGCTTCATACACAGCTTCATTTAATTGATCTTCCGTTACATCCTGACTCAAAATAAATACGGAATCTACGACTGAGCCATCAGGTACAGGAACGCGCATAGCAATACCATCTAATTTGCCTTCTAGTTCTGGCAGCACTTTCCCCACTGCCTTTGCAGCACCGGTAGATGTTGGAATCACATTTTCTGCAGCTGCTCGACTTCTTCGCCAATCGGAGTGAGGGACATCTGCCAGTCGTTGATCATTTGTATATGCATGAATTGTATTTATAACACCAAACTCAATTCCAAAATTATCATGAAGAATCTTTGCCATTGGTGCCAAGCAGTTTGTGGTGCAACTTGCGTTGGATATAATTTTATGTTCCGATGTCAAACTACCATCATTTACACCAATTACAACCATATTATCAATATCTTCTTTTGCTGGAACCGTAAGAATGATTCGTTTTGCACCAGCATCTAAATGTTGATTTAATAATGCTCTCGTACGAAAGATCCCGGTTGCTTCAATGACAATATCCACATCTATTTCTGCCCATGGTAGTTGGGACGGATCCCTTTGATTTAACATTTTAATCGTATTGGATGATGTTTTAAGAATATCACCTTCAGTTTCAACTGTATCGTTAAATCGACCCATCACTGTGTCATATTTTAATAAATAAGCTAGAGCATCATTATCGGCTAAATCATTAATCGCAACCACATCAATATCATTTCGTTCATTCATGATTCGAAAGACCGACCGTCCAATTCTTCCAAATCCATTTATGGCCACTCTCATGATTTATCTCCTACATTTTCCAATTCCTGATAACTTTTTATCAATTCTAATATTCGTGCAGAAAACCCCCAACCATTATCATACCAACAAACCGTTTTTAATAATTTATTAGCCGTAATCATTGTTGCTTTAGCATCATAAAGCATTGTTTCGCTCCGTCCGATAACATCCCTTGAGACGATTGGATCATCCGTATATCCAACAATATTTTTGAGATTTCCTTCAGAAAATGCTTTTATAGTAGAATTGGTTTCTTCTACTGATGGAAGTCGTTCTAAATCAGTAGTTAAATCAACCGCTGATCCATTTGAGACTGGTACATTAAAAGCAGTCCCAGCTATTTTTCCAGAAAATTGGGGCATTATTTTTTCTACAAAGTCTGGTGCCCAAGTTTTATTTGGAATAATATTTTCAACTGCAGAACGGCTGCGTCGGAGATCAGTCTGTGCAGAGTCAGCCAAAGGTTGATCGGATGTATAAGCATGAACCGTTGTCATCATTGCCCTTTTCACTCCAAATTTCTCATCAAGCATTTTAAGCATTAATGCCAAAACTTGCGTTGTGGATGACGTGGTTGAAACAATCTGATCTGATGCTTCAATCGAAGCTTCATTTACTCCGGGAATAACGATTCTATCAATTTCATCATTAGGAGGGACAGTAACAATCACACGTTTTGCCCCTGCTTCAATTTGCTTTTGTAAATCAACCGAATTTCTATATTTCCCAGTCGCATCAATTACAACGTCTACATCAAGGGAATCCCATGATATTTGGCCAGGATCTCCACCCGGAAGAATTTGCACTTTTTGATCATTTGCAATTAAATAATTACCTTCTAGGATAATATCTTTTTCAAGCGGGCCATGAATTGAATCTCGCACTAATAAATAATGGAGTGATTCTGCAGGTCCCAGATCGCTAATTGCTACAAAATTAAAGTTTGGATTTTTATATCCTTGTCGAAATAGGTTTCGTCCGATACGGCCAAAACCAAATAGGGCAATATTTATAGGGTTATTCATAAACTTATATATTCCATTTCAATTCAGCCTTAATATTATAACAATAAATGACATAAATGTTACAACTATTAGAATTATTTTTAAATTTTCAAAATAAAATGAACTTGCAGGGGGCATCAATCGATAAAAAGTGTGTGTAAAACAAAATCAGGAACCGAAACTGAGATTGCTCTAAAAACAAAAAAGTCCATCACTAATGGGTGATGGGGAGGTTTTAATCGTCATAATCTTGAAACCGTTCTCTTGCTTTTAAAAATGCGAAAAGAACCAATATTACAAATAATACCCCAATTGTCACTTTTTTCCCGATTGACTAAAACCTAGTGCACCATACCTATCATTTAAAACTATCACGCCATCCATATCCCGGTTCGAACCGATATATGCCGTGGGCTGTTCATATTTATTATAGGTCTGGACATATCCATTCTCATTTTTTCCGGTTCCCAAATAAAGGGTCCGTTTTTGATCCTGGTTATAAGCGGTTATAAATCCGCCATGCCCGTCATCTTTAATTGTGATTGAATTCACCACAATATCACCAAAATTACTGCTATCTTCGAACCCGCTTAATACAAAAAATAAAGTGGTGGTTAGTACTCCAATCAAAAAACTTTTAAAGTCAATCTGCATTATCATTTCTCCTTATTAATTCAAAATATTTTGAAAATCTGCAATTGAATCAATCAAGCCATCTGGATTAATCTTGCTCGATTCAATCATTCCTTCATGATATTTGCCGGTTTTTACCAAAATACCCGGTATTCCAAGATTTTGTGCCCCATTCACATCATTAATTAGATCATCACCAATCATGACTACTTCTTCAGGAACTAATCTTAAATCATCCAATGCACATTGAAAAAATGCTTTATTAGGTTTCCCAACAAGTTGAGCTTTTTTTCCTGTGGCAAATTCTAAGGCAGCAACAAACCCACCTGCATCCATTCGTAAACCACTATCTACTTTATAATATTTCCCCTTGTGAAGTGCAATTATTTCTGCTCCATTCATCACATGATAAAAAGCCTCGTTCAATAGATCGTAAGTCCATTCATCAAAATCTCCAATCACAATGGCTTCAGGATTTTCCAGATCTTCTTCAAATTCTTTATAGTCCTGTTTCAGGTTTTCTGTGATAAAATACCGGCAGGATGGCGATCCTTTTTTCCGTAAGAAATCTATACCCGCGAATCCTGCAGTAATGATCTCTTTCTCTATGCATGCCAGTCCAATATTAGTCAAGTTTTCTTGAAGTGTGTGTCTATTTTTTGTGGTGGTATTGGTCAAGAATCGAAATGGAAGATTGCTTTTTCTCAAATAGCTTAATGCATCAATTGCACCGGGGAGAGGTTTCCCAGATTGGTAAAACACACCATCCAGATCAAATAAGAATCCTTTAGCTTTCCGAATCAATTCCATCTTGCTCTTCCAATTTTTCTCTTAGGTCACCCATTTTTTGAATTGATGCATTTTGTCCCAGTTCACCAGAATCAAACTCTTCATGCCATCGTTCTTTCGCATAAAGGATTCTCATAATCAAAATGGTTGCATAGATAAAAAGAAGACTAATAAAACCAACCACATGAAATGAATTTTCTCTGTCCACCATGAAAAATAAAAATAAGAGGACCAGCGGCATCCAACGAATCAGTTTTTGGACAATTTTTCCCATGGAATTAATTCAATGTTTCACTCACGAATGCTAACATTTTCTTCTGTTTTGTCAGATATCCTAGACGGGTTTCAATATTTACATAGCGTACATTTCTACGCAGGGATTCCCAAGATAAACTTCCATTATCTCTTTTTATAACCGTATCCTGAAGAACAACATTATATGGTCCATTCGCTAGTTTTTCGAAGTCTTTTTCATGAGTGCATAATATAAAATCTCTAGGGTTTTGTTGTTTTTTTATAGACGTCTTCCGGCTGAATTTCAACTCATATTTCACATTGTAACCACGAAAATTATTATGGACAGAAATCAATATTCCATCCTTCTTTGGCATAATTATTTCCAGAAATTCGATTCGGTCTCTTTCAATATCATCTAATGCTTTTTTTAATGTTCCCGGCGGCCAATAAGGTTTGAATTTTTTTAACGAATGGTAAGAGCCACTCCGTGAAAAAAGCCGGTTTGGATCAATGATGGTTGATAGGTATGGAATTTCGCGATTATCATTTTGGATAAAAAACGCTCTCCCCGGGAAATGACTAATATGATGATCTAAAGCCATTTTAGCCGTTTTTTCATCTCCGTGGAGCCATATGTAATGAACTGACGAATTACCATTTTCGACGAGATTAAAATCGGTACCTGCAAATGTGATAGGCGATAGTAAAGTATCCATTTTCCCATTTTCTGAACCCAAAATGAATGCAAAAGTGAAACCAAAAAGTATTAATCTATTTAACAAGAATCGCCTTTTGGGTTTGGGTGAATTCACCTAATCGCAGTTGGATAAAATAAATACCGCTGGGATGATTGAAAGCATTCCATTGGATTTCATGAATACCGGAAAAAAGTTTTCGATCAATCAGTGTTTCCACAAGACGACCGGTTATATCTAATACACGTAGAGACACCATTTGATTATTGAGAGTCTGGTCTTCATTAATAAAATGCAGGCCAGGAGTCGATGAGTGCTGTGTATCTACTAAATCAAAACTTATTGTGGTAGTTGGATTAAACGGATTCGGATAATTTGGAAATAAATAAAAACTATTCGTAATCACATACTGATCTTCGTCAACAGATAATAATGTGTGGCAATTTTCCAGATCCCAGCCATTCTGTGGAAAAACATGATCAAAATAACCAGGAGGGCAATCTTCAAAAGTATTGTGGTGAGCAAAAATGGGAGTCCAATCGGTAGTATCTATTGGCGGATACCTAAAGAGGTCAAAGCCATAATCACCATAATTTTCAAAAAATGTATTGCCCAAAGTTTCAGAACTGCCAATAATTGGGAACGCTGTGGAGTCCACATAAATTCCACCACCAAAATAACAAATGCAATCGCACACACCGAATACTACATTTTCAGAAAATTCATTCCCAATAATTAAAGGCTGTGATTCACCCCAAATCGCCAATCCAGCTCCTTCTCCCCCACAATCCCCAGCATTATTATTTCGTATTATATTGTTATCAATTATGGGGCTCGAATTTTCAATCAAAATACCACCACCTGTTTGACTTCCATAACCATTCTCAATCGTGAGCCCTAAAAGAATTGCAGAGTGATTCTGTCCGCCATTGATTGTGACAACGGTACCTTGATCTTCCCCATCAATAATGGTTTCGGAAACCATGTTTTGATCAAACCCGGAATAAAGTAGAGAAGCGACGGTAATATTTTTATCTAGAAAATCAATTCGTTCCTGATAGATGCCCGGACTAACAAGAACTACGTCACCATTTTCTGCCCATTCAATCCCACCTTGGATTGATATTGTATCTTCCGGAATTCGAAAAACATTTGGACCATTTTCAGATCGATAATCCAAAATTAAATTAATCAAATATTCATAGTCTTCCGGTTCGGTAGGATCTAATGTTGTGATATTGAATTGATATATAAGTTCACCTTCCCGGTTTAAAAAATAAGTACTGCGTTGTGCAGCACTATAATCGGTCCACACTGGGAACCCATCAGCTTGAACATCTTCAACCCAAGGTAAAACCCTGCCATTAATCATGCCATCCAATTCACTATTATAAGTATCTTTTCCAACACCGATGATACCAACGTCATCAATACCCATGGATTGAAGGTCAAGATAAATCGTGTTTAAAAAGCCGAACCGACTTCTACAGGTTCCTCAATATTCATGCCCAAAAAATACAATACAAATATCACCGATGTAATCATCCGGGCCGATGAATTCTCCAAATGTTACTGAATTTGGGTTTAGGTTTTCCAAATTGAAATCTCCTTGGGCTGCCAACCCCGATAGTAATAGGACCCAAGGAGCAAACTTAATCATTCTTATCATCATTCATCCTATACCACAAGGCGAGGGCAAGGGAGCCTATGATAAATACGACTGCAATTATAAAAAGAATTACTTTTAAGTTCAAAATATAGCTTCCTTTTTAATCCTTGAATTTTTAAAGAAATAAGGTGGAATAACCATCATAAAAATAAGAGGGGTGCAACACCATAGCAACAAGGATATGAAATGATGATGCAGACATCCAGCAATTAATCTGAACTGGTCAATAGAACTAAATTTTTATGATTCATGGTTATATTTGATCCGCCAATAACAAAAGGTCAACAATATCGATGGTTCCATTAAAATCAAGGTCTCCTGCAGTTTGCTGTATTTCAGTCGACTGTACGAATTGAAGGACAATTTGCCTTAATAAAATAAAATCGTCCATGGTTACACTTCCATTACCATCAATATCCCCTAAACCAGAAAACAAATCATGTATATAAAATGCATTTTCAATAAAAGACAAGGAGTAAGGAAATCTATCGCCATTTAAAGCTTGGGTGAAATGATCGCCTGGATAAATTTCATAAACATGATTAATATTCTCATCATCCAAAAATGCACTGAAAGATGTTGAATGATTATAAAATAAATAATAATCTTGATCACCGCAATCCATATAAAAACGAATCGATTGAATATTGGCAATATTTTCCTGGGCGAGCGTCAATGCATCGTGTCCAAGCCATAAATCCCAAACTTCATCGATCACATTTCCATAATAGTCCACAGG
>ENA-OREN01000605-OREN01000605.1-marine-metagenome-genome-assembly--contig:-NODE-605-length-49401-cov-4.658544_pt1 | contig 49401 bp, 35 predicted proteins | sample MGYA00248624_ERZ508555 | MGnify/ENA primary metagenome ERZ508555 (study PRJEB26222, sample SAMN06267773) | marine metagenome | isolation source: Saanich Inlet, British Columbia, Canada | place... | reverse complement strand
TGCCTCGGATAATCCTCGACCTAACAATAGATCTGTTGCAATATTAGTTTGCCATCTTCTGTGACCCAATATTGCAACTGCAGATGTTATTGCGATAACAAATAGAATCAAAAATAGAATCGGAACTATTCCATCTTGTATTGGTGCTGCAACAATGTCAACTGCGAATGCATGTGAATCTGAATTGTTTGATTGGTCAAATACGGTTAAGACCACTTCATTACGACCAACTTTGTTGAAACTAATACTGGTTTGATATCCAACCAAGTCTGCATCATCTCTTGGATTGCCGTTGTTGTCGGTATCTCTATTTGGTTGTAAATCCCAATGATATCGTAAATTGGTGATGTCATCATATGAATCTGTGGCTGAAACTGAAAATGTTATTTCATCTCCAACAATTCCTGAAGATACGAATCCATCAAGGCTAGATTGTTCAAGCACAGGAATTGTTGTATCTAAGACAATTACACTTGTGCTGGCTGAATTGGTATTTCCTGCACTATCTGAAACAATTAATCCAATATCGTGTGTCCCGATATCATTCCAACTTAGAAGAATAGAATTATTTTGGCCATATGGAGTTCCATCGTATGTCCATGCGCAAGATATCTCTGTGTAATCATCACTACTTGAATCACAATTGAAAGAAATTGTTTCGCCGATATTAACTCTCCAGCCATTGCTGACCGGCAATCCACTACCGGAGATTCTTGCAACTGGATCTACAATATCAACTACGGTTATCGTGTGATTTGATTGGGCGATTTCTCCGGTTTTTGAAGTGACTGTTAATGTAACAGTTTTCATACCTGGGATTTGCCAATGTGCCTCTACTTCCCATCCGCTAGCATCATTATTTGCCAAACCGTCACCTGAATAAAAATCCCAACTCAAGGTGTCGATTTGTTGTAATTTATTTGGAGAATAATATGCATCCAAAGTGATGAACTGGCCAATCGCAACTGTTGAATTGTCGTCATCGTTAATGATTGGATTCAATGGTGGCGCCAATTCAACCCGAACGGTCATCCTGACATCTTCATTTCCATCTCCACCACCGACCGGGGTGTCGGTATTATCTGCGATGATTACTAATTCTTGACCATCCAATTCACTAGGCACTAGCCACGTCAAAGATGCGGAGTCTGCGATGTTCTGTAAAGCTCCACCATTAACAGATAACGAACCAACTCCACCACTTGAATAGAGGTCATGCATTTCTTTTGTCTGCAAATATACATCTGCTTGTCCTTGCAATGCCCATGCAGAAATTACGATGGAGGTTCCTGCATCTAGTTTCAAATCATCACCAGACAATAATATCTGACTGCTTTGATTTTCCATTTCAATCAAATTGTGGAATGGTGTCCAATAAGACTGTTCCATCTTTGTTACGGAAAGTGAAACCTGTGATTGATTGCCACCTTGGTCACCCATGCCTTGGTCACCATCATGAGCTAAATTATCTAGAACAACGTACCACGTTTTTGCTGAAATCGATGGTGGGACTTGCCAATGGAAGTCATACTGTCCTTCAGCATTCTCTGTACTTGCAATCTGTTCAAAGGCGTTGTGATATGATTGGCCCAAATCATATGCTTGAACTCCATTTTCATCAAAAATTAGCAGGTCGATGGGTTGTAATATTGTTGTATCAAATTGATATACATCTCCTGGTTGTAATTGTCCTAAATCAACTTTGACACACACATCACCGTCAATTGAGATTGAACCGGGAATACTTGAGATATCTTGCTGCAAACAATTCGGAGTTGCTCTTCCGGATTCTGCTGCAATCGCAGAAGGCCAAATCATCATGGCGACGAGTATTAGAGCGATGATGCGCGATTGCATGATTTGGCGCTCGCATTATCACACTTCAAGGGTTTGCTTGCTTGAATCAACGGCTCCAACCATTACCGTTCCAAAATAAGTGAATAATTTTACCATCGTTTTCAACAATTATTCTGTCTCCATCGGATAATGCTGAACACGAAATATCGCTGTCTTTCAGTGCTGATTGAGCCTCTTTCAAAGAATCTTGTGAATCTTTAATCCGAGAGGAATAGTGTGTTATCGCCAAGTGTTTAGCGTTGCACTGAATGGCAGTTCTTGCTGCGCCTGTTGCAGTGCAATGCAAGAATTCATCAGCCCATTTTGCTGCATCTTCAACGAAAGTTGCTTCATGGATTAATACATCACAACCATCTATATTTGAGATTCCCGAAGAGAGTTCCGCAGTATCTCCTGAAATTATTACCCGCAATACATTTCTTGGCTCCCCTCTAAACTCTGTAGCGAGCAATACTGTTCCATCATTCAATTCAACATCTTGGCCACTAGCCAATTGGCCCTTTTGTTCAACGGTGAGTCTGTGTTCTGCAGCCTTCATTCGGTTGAAAATACCTGATTTTGTTTTTGATTCTACCATCCATGCACAAGAGGGGACTGAGTGAGTGGTTAACAACGGATATATTCTGTTGTTTTTCCATTGAGGGGGTTGTGGCATTCCTTGCAATTGTGTTGCGGTATTATTTTGTCCATCATATTCTAACCAACGGTCATTTTCAATATCTCCCAAAACCCACTGAATTGGATATGACATGTTTTCATGGCTTCCTCCTAAAGATTGCCAATATCTGAACTGTCGTGCTAATTCTGCTGATGCTGCTTGGGATGGTATCTCTTGTTGCGCAATCAACGCATCAAATACTTCCTTACTGGTAGGCCCGATTATCAATAATGGCTTCTCTCTATTGTCTAAACTCATACTTTGCAACCATGGCAATAATCCCCATGTATGGTCTAAATGGCCATGTGTTAAACAAACAGCATCTATTTTTGCAGTCTTCAAAGTTGTACCTTTCTCAAAAGTTTTCAGATTTTTCCGCTGTGCTGCAAATCGTGTTTGAAAGCCTTCACCCGCATCGATTACAACATTGCCATCATCACATTTGATGATGCTTCCACTGACTTGTCTTTTTGATGAAGGGCGCGCCGAAGCAGTGCCAAGAACGTGAACATCAAATACCAACTTATTCACCTCAATTGAGTGGTATTGGTATTGGAGGGAACCAACGTAATACCACGATACGATCTATTCCTCTAACCCAGCGCCATGGAACTGCTAAGTGTATACTTCCCTCGACTAAAAGTGGGTCGGTATCTCTAACAAAAAGGTGAGTGCATTTCATCGTATTTTCATCGATTACTGCATCGTGAACAAGGCCGAGTAAACGGCCATCTGGGAGATAGACTTCAAGACCGGAAAGTCTCGTAATCACATCCTCGCCCTGCACCATGTCATCACCTGTAGTATAGCCCGTCAATAAATCCGCCTATTGTAAAATGAAATATCAAACCACAATTAATGAAGCCTTTACTAATCAAAGGCACAAATGAATTGTGAGTACTCACTTTCCACGGTTTAGGTTTGCCTTTAGGGAAGGACGTAGCTTTTCTGCACCCTTACCCTTGTTGTGCAATCCACGACCGCGCTTTCCAGCAGAGGTCATACCACGGTAAACACGTCCACGGTGGGACTTGTTTCCATTTGCACGAGAGAATACACCGAGTTGCTTGTCAGCGATGATTGCTGGGTGGTCGGTATCGATCATAATGACCTCGTAGAACTTGTGCTTTCCATCTTGTCCAACCCAATAGGAGTTTAGAACTTCTAGGTTAGGGAAGTGACGAGCAACACGCTCTTCTGCCATGCGTTGAATGTTCTTACCCATGGTAATTTTCTTCATACCCATCTTGGAAGGCTTACGCTTCATGTTAATCTTGCTCTTGCGAAGACCACCACGGCGAACTCTGGTTCTGATAACTACAACGCCTTGCTTTGCTTTGTATCCACGGCTACGAGCAGCGTCTAAACGAGTAGGACGCTCGATACGGCAATTCACTGGCTCACGACGCCATTGTGCCATACGAGTTTGGCGGTACATATGTGGAAGAACATCATTTGGACGCTTCCAAGTTTCACGAATATGATGATACAATCCTTGTGACATGTTGAACACCTACGCTTCTCAGCATCCCGCCGACCAAACTCCCCTTTATGAGGCTGCCCACGCGGTTAATGTGGACGCTATGTCGCGAATCGCCGCCCCATACGCCAATAATCCACTTTTGGTTAAAGTAATTACTTTCCAGAACAATATCGCCAAACACCTCCGCAGCAAGTGATATTGGTAACTTTCTGGCCCACTTTTAGTTGCCTTTTTGTCCAATGCTTTTTCTATTGCACCTCTTGAGGAATAAATATGGATGTGTTCACCCATGCTATTATCGGCGCTATTATCGCTGAACTTGCATTGTGGGAGAAATCGTCACCACAACGAAAACGTGGGAGATGGATTGGCGCTTTCTTAGGTGCAGCACCTGATTTAGGGGCTGTTCCTGCGCACTTTGTTTTTTCTTGGGCTGCTGGTGATTGGCCATGGGTTTACGACCCTGCACATTGGATTGGAGTTGAAAATTCAATGTGGCTGGTAGGATATTGGTTCACTCATTCACTCCTTTTCCCTTTGCTTGGTTTCTTTTGGTTACGATACAAAGGGAAGCGAAGTTGGATGTTATTTGCTTGGTCTAGTCACGCCGCTATCGATATTATTTCACATACAGGAGCATGGTCTACATGGCCGTTTTTCCCATTTCCTGGTCAAATTGAAGGTGTTGCTGACCCTTGGAGTTGGTCACCTATTTGGTGGCTAATTTCAATTTCAATTGCATTGGTCTCATGGTATTCGGTATCGGTAATGACTATGCAATGGAGAATCAATAACGATAGAACTGATGAGGAGTAGGCTCTTGAGCAGATTGCACGAGGGATGGTCATGGCAGGCCAAGTCACAGGCAGAGATGCAGTCCTCTCGGCCTTGCAAAATGGACAAGAATTAGACATGGTCTTGGTCGATAGAGAAAAGGATACGACCCTCATTAGACAATTGTGCGAAGAACGTGGCATTCTCTTACAGGAAGGATCTGCAAATGATTTGTGGAGAATGTCTCACGATGGCTCTCAAGATGCTTTGGCATTAACAGGAAGAAATACCGAAGGAACTCTTGATGAAATTATGCAAAGAGGTGGAACAATTTGGTTCTTTGATGGAGTTGAATATTCTACAAACCTCGGATTTGCAATACGAACTGCAGAAGTTTCTGGAGCCGATGCGGTAGTTCTCAATGTTAGCAAAACCCATGAGGAGAGAAGAACTATTCGCAGGGCTAGCATGAGGGCTGATAGATTCATTCCAGTCGTTTATTCCACCAGCGAGGATATTTTAGCAGCGGCAAAATCCAATCAAGTCAGGATAATCGTTGCCGAGGATACCGGCAAAGTCGGGCCTTGGGATGTTGATATGACTGGTGATGTGCTCTTGGTTGTAGGTGCCGAAAAACTTGGTGTTAGTCAATTGGTTCAAGATGCGGCTGATGAAATTGTAATTTTGCCGATGGATGGATTTGTTCCTTCTTACAATTTACAGGTAGCAGTAAGTGTTCTTGCAGTAGAGGCACTTAGGCAGCGTCAATTAAATCAATAGCCGCTGTATCGCATGAGTATCAACGCATAAACAAGCCTGTTATCATGCGGTTGGGGTTAAGTAGTGGAGGCAAGTGCGACGGATTACCTCGCTTAGCTCAGTTGGTAGAGCACCTGACTGTAGTTGTAAAAACAAACGTCTCAGCAGACATCAGGGTGTCCCCAGTTCAAGTCTGGGAGCGGGGACCAAATTGTTTCATCTTGATTTATTTCAATTTGTTCCACGCTCTATCGAGAGGTTGAGCAATTTCTGTCGTATCCTCTCTCATGGGAGCGGGGACCACTTTCGTAGGCATTAGATTCCATCGTGTTCCCCGCTAAATCGAGAGGTTGAGCGCTTTCATCTGTTTCCTCTCTCATGAGGGCGAGGACTCAAACTTGCAACTTTTCTTATAGTGACTTATTAACTGTTGAATGATTACATTTGTTGATGTCCATCAAGACGCCTTTCGGAACAGTGAAAGTGCCTGAGAATGTTCACCAGGACAGGGTCAGTGCAGTGATACGAGCTTTACATTGGTGTGAACAACTTGCTACTGGAAGCCTTTGGACTTCTAATATGATTAGCAATCGGAAATCATTGATTAGAACAATCAATGGGCAAAAGGTCGAGATATTTCCACTTGAAGCCGCACGTCTTGACTTTGGACTTGGGACTGTTTTTCCTGCGGCCCATCTTCCAATTAACCTCAACAACGTCAATGCCTGTGTACGCTCACATCGGAGTATACGTCCACGACCGTTACATACCGATATGATTGCAAGTATGATCCTTCTTTTGGGGTGTGAAAATGTCAATCCAATTGAAGTACCAAACACATTGCACAAAATCCTCACAAAGGAACAACTAGCTGAAATTCCTTCTCCACAAATTCATCAAATGTTCCAGCCAGAAGTGCTTGAACAAGGACAATTCACCATTACTGATGCTGAAGCGCGCGAATATATTTTGGAGGCGCCACCCCACACATGGCTTCACCACGCAAAACGTTTGTCTGCTGAATTACAGCCTAACACCCTTCGCTGGATTTTGTTTGAATTCATTGAAAATGATGGGTTGGGATGCCGCTGGGCAACGGAACAACTTCATGCGAGTAGAGACCTCTATTCTTCAGTTCATATCGAAGAGGCACTTTCCAATCCGAATACAATTATTCGTTCATGGGCCGTATTGAATGTCGATTTAGGGGGCGAGAAACGTCTTCTCAAACTGATCAAACCTTTGCGTTATGATGCAGAACCGTTAATCACTCACAAAGTATTCACACGTATCCGTCAATCCAGTCTCCATATTGACAAAAAGTGTGATTTGATTCTTCCTCTTCTCGAATCAAAAGCGCATCGAGATGTAGCCATTATTCATCTTGGACATCTTCGTTTGAAACCTGAACGGAAACTTGAGATTTTAGCACCATTCCTTAAAAGTTCAAATCCGAACGAAGTTATTTCTTCGATTCGAGGATTGCGAGATTCGGGCTGCGAAAAAACTGAACAAGCACTCATTGAATGTATTGACCATGAATTCCGTTCAGTACTACGGTGTTTGCTTCAATCAATCGCATCGTTCGGACCTTGGTTTGAACAGCATTCACAAAGATTGAGCAAGCATTCAGAATTGCATGCCGATTTACTTAGAGCGATGAGTCGCTCCCATGGTTTCAATCAAATACCGACCATCAAAGCCATCATGAAAGACCAACGAAACACACTCATTGTTAGAGGAATCGTCGCATTATCAAAACTCCATTCTGTCGAAGCAGTCAATCTTATCGGCGACTATCTCTTGAATCATGATTCGAGATATGTCCGTCGTAATGCTGCAGAATATCTCGGAGAATCAGGGCGTATTGCTGCACTGGCTTTCCTACACCGAGTTGGCGACGACATCTCAGTTGGTGTTCGTAATTCGGCAAGGATTGCTATTGGAAAAATCAACAAAACATATATGGCGAACTGAGGAGGATTTATTCCTCCTCTTCGAGGTCTTGAGTCTTCAGTTGGCCTCGGATAGAAGTTTCTTTTTCTTCGATTGCGTTTCTTAAAATCAAACCATGCAATGTCTTAATTTTCCTCTGTTCAATCGATACATTTACTTCTTTTTCCAATGTAAACAAACCGTCTTCTTCGTTGCAATTTTTAATTTCTAAACGCAATGCATCAAACCGCTTTCGTCGTGAGACGAAGTAATAGAGATAAATTGGAATAAGTAAAAATGGAATAACCAGTTCTTCAGTGACGATCTCTAATACACCCGAAAGCGAAACCTCAAACTGCTCGGCATCGTATTCTGAAGATGTATCAAAACCACCATGATAAAAGAAACCTGTATTCATCCCAAGGTATTGATTAAACGGCGTATCTTCTAAATCTCTTGGATCTGAACCCCGGTCTTGCTCGATTGAATCTGGCCACCCATCATTGTCATCATCTTCATCGATAGCATCAGGAATGGTATCAAAATCATAATCATTAGGGACAGAATTTGCATCCATTGGATCATAAAAAGTCATGACAAGAGACGCAGCACGTTCCATTTCATTTGAAATCCCATCACCATCAATATCGTCGTCCAATACATCAGGAATCCAATCCAAATCCATATCTGAGCATCCATACAATATTTCGCGACTTTTCCCAAACTTCAAGGGGCAATCATCGGTGAAATTGAGATTTGGTTGGTCCGCAAATCCATCTCCATCGAGGTCACTTCAAGCAACACTCTGTAGAGGAAAGGCGTCTGCACCATCAGAGAGGTTCCAATTTGTACTCGGATCCGAATATCCATCTCCATCACTGTCAATGCAGCCAATTCGGTCTTTGGAAGAATTCCCAAACTCATTAGGACAATCGTCGGTTTCATCATAACCATCGTCATCATCATCTACCAGCAATACCTTTGAAATTTGCAATTCGCTATTTATGTGACCTATCTCTGTTGCGCCGCACTGGAATGCCATAAACAACGCAAGAAGAAGAGAAAACAAGACCTTGTGCATACACCATGACTCATGCTGCGTAGTTATCAATGTTGCATTGGATTTGTTTATCTTTATCAAAGCATAAGGATGATAAGACTCGGCATTGAGGGGGAACCATGCAGTTCAAATCTTCAGTTTTTGTTCTCTTTGTTGTTTTATTGACCGTAATGCCAGGTTGCACTTCAGGAGATAATTCGAGTGATGGAGAAGCAATACCTGCTTTTTCAATCGTAGCAGATGATGAAGTAACCTATACCTCTGAAAGCCTTCTTGGAACACCTTATGTCGTTCACTTTTCTGCCTCATGGTGCAACAACTGTCGCCCAACGATTCATGCTATCGACGCGCAACTTTCATCTCACACCTATATCGTTATTTCAACTGACAATTCCGATTCTGAAAAGTTATCTGACTGGCACCTTCAAGTGAACGAAAGCCAAGAAGGAACTGTTGACACACCATTTGCCGTAAATGCCGAACTCGCTCATACATTGGGCATTAATAATACACCAACACTGCTTCTTGTGAGCAGTGAAGGCATCATCCTCGAACGGTATATTGGTACATTAACCGATAGCAGTGAGATCGATGCTTTCTGGTCCAAAGCAGTTTGATTTGAACATACATTTATTCGATAAAATCCGCAATTTTTCTTATTGATTCTTTTTCACACACGACCTTGAATTTCCGATTAGAGATTGATTAATGTTCGACCTCATGTTTAGGCATAGGCTTTTTTCCATTCTGTTTCCTGTATATTTTCTCTAAAAATTATTTATTGTAAATGTAATATACTCTATGGTAATTTGAAAACTATGTTCAGCCACCCCACTCCCCGCCTCTCACCTCGAAAAACTAAGGCCTCCGTTTTATGTTTACTTTTTTTACTCTCTTTGTTTTCAAACCTTTCACTTCACACCCCAACCACTGCAATTGCTCCGACAGCTCCATCAATGAATTCAGGGGAGTCTCTTGGCCTACATTCATCATCTGCAATTCCAATTGGGGAGATGACGAATGTAACTTTTGATGTTTCAGAAGCACCTTATCGTTGGTTCTCTACCACTGGACAAATATCTGGAATTACTCATCTCAACATCACTGCAAACACCTCGACAAATGATTCTTGGGAGACCGGTTCAATCACGGCCTATACTGCTGCAGATCTATGTGTTTCTTCAGTTTTTTATGTTGGCTATGGCATCGACACACAGTGTTCGAATCCATCACTTGACCCGACAATATTATTTTCTATTGATTTCTTTGACTCACAAGAAATGATGAGCGTATTAGAAGACAATCTTTCCTTCACGATAACAGTAGAACAGCATGTTGAAGATACAGCCCCACCCTCAATCCCACTACCCTACAACTATTCAGACGGAGATATCAATTCAGACTCGAGTACATGGTCGGCGGCTCCTCTTGTTTTTCTTGATGAAGCACCGAGTACGATGGTGGGAGGGTATTTTGAAAGTGAATTTGACACAGACACCATCCGGTATCAAACCAATTATTCCGGCACACATCGATTGAACGTATCGATTAATCAACAAGTAAATCCATCCGTCTTTGACGAACTATCGGATTGTCAAATTTCGGACTCGGGAGGCCATCAAATGGTCAAAGACATCAACGAAGGATGGTACAGCAGTTCTATTTCCGAACTCACAGCCGTTGGCAACACTCTCTATTTCCGAGGCGATGACGCAACCAATGGAGCCGAATTGTGGAAGAGCGATGGAACAGAAGCGGGTACGATGATGGTCAAAGACATCTACAGCGGAAGTAGCGGCAGTTCTCTCTCCTACCTCACAGCCGTAGGCAACACTCTCTTTTTCCAAGCCAACGACGGATTCAACGGAGCCGAATTGTGGAAGAGCGATGGAACAGAAGCGGGAACGATGATGGTCAAAGACATCAACAGCGGATGGAGCAGCAGTTCACCCTCCATCCTCACAGCCGTGGGCAATACTCTCTATTTCAGTGCCGACGACGGAGGTAACGGATGGGAATTGTGGAAGAGCGATGGAACAGAAGCGGGTACGATGATGGTCAAAGACATCTACAGCGGAGGGGGCGGCAGTTCTCCTTCCTCCCTCACAGCCCTAGGCAACACTCTCTATTTCAATGCCAACGACGGAGGCAACGGGTACGAATTTCACTCGTATAAGGAGCCAAACGGCCAACCCCAGACATTCATCGATTGTTTGGTCACAAGTGTCAATGGAATGGCCCAGTTTAGTTTTAGTCCACTCACTCCAATCTCATTGCCGACGCCTTGGATCGCTTCAATAACCTTTGAGCAAGTGCACCCTCTTGAAGATCCAGCACGCGGAGACTCCGATGGTAGCAGCCTGTACCCGCCACTTCTCGATCCAACTTCAGTGACAGATGGCGTATTCAATTCATTTGGAGACTCCGACCGCTTTGCCATCCCAATTCAACACGGAACTATGCAATCGATACAAATCCATACACAATCAAATTCTGTATTTTCTTTGCTCTCAAGCGGTGATGGGAATTGTTTCTCTGATCCAGCATTCATTACAGTCGACCCTTCTTCTTCATTTAATTTAGAAAGCGAATGGGTAAGTAATACATTTATTTGTGATACTCGCTATTTTACCGATGAAATTCAATTTCAAATCAGTCAAACGACCTCGGGGGGCGTACCCTATTTGTCATATCAAATTACGTTGTCCACCTCTAACCTTCAGAATATTTCATCCTCTGCAATGGGACAAAGTATCTTCGACCCACCGGCCAGAGGCATAGTTCCTGTTCTAAATGTCAATGAAAATGTCAATGGCTCCTTCCTTCATTGGTCAGACCAAACCGATCGATATGAAATACAATTAGAGCCAGATGCGTCCGCTCAAGTACAATTTTTGAGTAATTGCGCGACTATGACTCAGTATTCAGGTAAAAATTCGGTTCTTGAAATACTTACTTTGAGCCAAGCATCCCCCATCATCATACAAAGGCTTCAGTCAAGTAACATTCATGATGCTGATCTCAAGGATACTTGCACGTATTCTCTTCAAGTCAGTGAATACACTCCTGAACCAGTTCTTTACTCGACATACTCGTTTACTTATGACGGCCGATTTCATCCAACGCATCCAATTCAAATTTCGAATATTTCAGAATATTTGCCATCACACATTGTTTCAAATGACATTTCAACGTCCGTGCCTTTCGATCTCCTCCCTACAACGGATGGAATCATTCATGCGACTCAAACTTCTGGCAATCCAGTAACTCTCCAATTATCTGGCACCCAATACCGGGGTTCAGAAATAGGTAATATGTCTGTAGGGCAACACATCGATTTTGGTAGCCCCAGAGTGCAATGGACTATGTTGACTCTTAGTGGCCTTGATGGTTCAGAATTACAAGTTCAATTCACTGAACAAAACCTTTTGACATATACGAAAGAAAGTTCTGAACTCTATTCTATGGGCAATGGAGCTTTAGGTTCAAGTTTGGATGAGGGTTGGGACGGAGAAGATACATTTACGTTGAACAATTCAGCATCTATGGCGACCTTTGCTAGTGTTCAAATTTCGACTTTATCAGAGGGCTTCAAGGCATCGTTTGCGGGGTCTTCAATCTCTCAACTTCTATGTTTTGATACCTCGAACCCTATGGCTCAAATTCTTCATCAGCAAGGTGATGGAGAATATACATTGAATGTAGCGCGCGGGTTTACATCTTGCCCCTCGGTCAGTTTGTACGCTCCGACCACAGTTTCGGAATCATCACAGTTTACCGTCCAGTATACGGATTGGAATAATGATGACCTCAGTTTAACAGTGAAATTATTCGATGAAAATCTTAATTTAATATATCAAAACTTTGATACGAACCCTATCCAAGCTATTGAACTCCCTGCTCATGTTACCGAAGGTATGTATCATCTCTTGTTGGTTGATGAATCGAATATTGTGTACGCTGAACGAAAATTGCATGTTGTTCATGACCCTTTACAGTTTGTCCAACCAACAAAAACTATTTTGGATGTGAACGAAGCACCACAAATACTCATACATTCCTTTATGCATCATTCAGGTGAGCCTGTAGATTGGACTTTTACCAATATCACTTTAACCACAATTTCTCAAACAGGAGCAATAATTACACAATCCTTAGATGAAGAATATACTGGTTTGGGCGCAAAAGTTGTCACCTTGACAAACCTGCCCGAGGTCATGCCGGGGTCAATCCTTCATGTTCAAGCAGATCTGTATGCTGGCGAGGAGGTCACGAAATATTCCCTTTCTTGGAAAAAGGTATTTTTTGAACCAAGTATCACATGCGAAACTGAACTCATACCCGATCAAACATTGCCCGAAAATGATGTACTCTGCCTCGTCTCCTTGAATGGAAATGTACATGGCGGTTCATCGAATGGACTCACTGAATTCCAAGTAGAAGGCACATTGGATATCTTCGATGAACAATTTGAACTCATTCAACAAATCGATTTTAGCAGCAATCTCTTCCGTTCAACTCCAATACGTATCGATTCGATAGAATTGGGCACCGGGCACTTTTTCGCGAAAGTGAATGTATCTTCCACTGCGAATCTCTACCTCACTGAAGAGGTTGAAGGATTTGAAATAGGTTCATTCATTTCATCAGAAAATGAGTCTCAACAAATTCTTGGAACGTATGATTTGACAATTATTTCTATCCGAGACACCGCTTTAGCAGGGGATGACATTGTTCTCACTTGGCAAACAACAGGTGAAGAAACGGCATACTTTTTGGTTGAAGTATATGGCGATAATGACATTGTTCAGACTCTTTCATTATTGAATGATGGCTCGACAAATGGTAATTTCAAAATTAAATTACCCAATGATGTCAATCCCTACATGGCTCATTCAATCACGGTTCATGCTTACAGTACATACGGTTCTGTAGATTCAAAGAGCGTGAACATACAAGGAATGAATCAGCAAACCTATTTGGACGTTAATATCAATCCAGACCGACCGAAACTTGGTTCGAATTTCAATGTAGAACTTTTGCTTTCTACCGATGATAGTTGGTTGAGTTGGAATTGGGCTCTTTACAAATCATCCCACATCACTCCCTCGGATATTCTTTCTGAAGGGAACGGTTTTGAGTTGGATAACAGCGCCAAATTCAGTGTTCATCTTCCTTTGAGCCAGTATACATCATCTCCGTATCTTCATTTGGAGGTAGAATCTGAAGACGGTTCTTTGTTCTATGAAACAATCCGAATTCTACCCCTCCCCCTTCGTTCGATTACATTGGACATGGATTCAGAAATGATTCTTGATAAGATGTATGACGTTGAATGGAAATTAGAAGGTCAATACCTAAACACTCTCGATAATGTTGAACGAATTGAATTTGCAATTTATTCGATGGATTATGAACTCTATCTGGAAGAAGTTTATTCAGTGAATACAACAAACGGGGAATTTGAAACTCGTATCCCATCATCACTTACTCCAGGCTCCCATTTTGTTCTCATTGAATTTACATTTGCTGATGGAGATACATATGAGCATTCACAGATTATCACTGTACTTTCTGACCCCCCCGGCATTAATATATTTGCTTTGAATATTCCTCCATTGGCATTGGGCCTTGACACCATACTTGTTGTCATTCTTATCGGCCATGCAGTATTTTTGCATCGTCGCTCTTCAAAAACACAACAGAGAGATGATACAGTATTTTCTGACGAACATCTCGACGCCGAGGACAAAGAGATTCCTGAATTTACCGTCGATTATGAAGACTATGGTGAAATAGATTCAGTGCCAGAGGCAGATGAGTACCCAATGTATCAAGAACATCCTGCTGGTTCAGGCCATCATTGGGTCAAATACAGCAGTGAATTAGAATGGGAATATATTGAAATTTAAGGATGTAAGTAAATCGATGCTTTCTGGTCCAAAGCAGTTTGATTTGAACATCGTGAAGAGAATATCTTCATGTATTCTTTTTGAGATTTCGTTGACGCAGGGCTTCTATCGCTACGACACTGACTGCAACTTGTAGGTTGTAGGACGGGACAAAGCCATCCATTGGTAACAATACACACGCATCAGCTGCTGCCAATACTTGCTCACTGATTCCCTCTTTTTCTGCACCTACGACCAACATCACATCGCCAGTCAAATCTTCATCCCAAGGTCCGTGTGTTCCAACATCCTCTACCGCAACAATACGAATATTGTGAGTTTTTGCCGCCTTAAGAATCTCATCTGTTGTGCTATATACCACGGGAATAAATCGGTCAGCACGCATACTTGAACGTCGGATAGTGCGGCGTTCTTCATGAGTTTTTTCCACATTCAATATCACAGCATCAGCACCAGAGACTTCAGCACATCGAATAGCAAATCCAAGATTTGTAGAATAGGTGACGCCGTCAAAAAACCAGATGGTGCCTCCGCGCTCAAGGACCTCATTCAAATCTCCATGAGGCATTCGTCCAGTGAGGGCCAATGCATCGACAAATCCATCAGCAGACATGCGCCATAAGTCGTTGGTTGAACCCTCTTCCAATGGGATATTATGTTGTTCACACAACTTTCTAATTTCAGTAGTGTCTTTTTCTCGGTCAACCAAAACCATCTCTATGGCTTGCTCGGATAAAAGGGCAGCAAGCACCGCTTCTCTCCCTGTGATTTGCCCTGCCATGAAGTGGCGTGGGCCGCAGTACTCATGAGGTTACCCGCACTGGGAGGTCCATGGCGAAAAAACACAGCCCGAAATTTTTGGCAATTACCGAATCAGCACGTGCAGTCATTCCTGAATGCGATGCAGCCGCTCTCCGAGTTATGCTTGAAGATGAAGATTCTCTTGTTGTCTTCGATGTTCGAGAACGCCATGAGTTTGAATCAGGGCACCTAAACGGTGCCGTTCATCTTGGAAAAGGTGTAATTGAACGTGATATCGAGAAGCATGATTTGGACGATGATTCACGGATTGTTTTGTACTGCGGTGGTGGCTTTCGTAGTGCAATTGCAGCCAAATCACTCAAAGAAATGGGCTATAGCAACGTAATTTCTCTATGGGGCGGTTGGCGTGGAATCCAGGCAGAAGGCCTAGCGATTGAGTGAATTCTATTCTTGAAAATATGTCAGCAGCACTCGTGTTACTGTGTTTTGAACTATGTTGACGCGTGGACAGACTCATAAAGGGGAGTTAAGTCGGCTGAATGCTGAGAAGCGCTGGTGTTCATCATGACTCGAGGATTGTATCAACATGTTCGTGAAACTTGGAAGCAACCAAAGGACGCAGTTCCTCACATGTTCCGCCAGACTCGAATGGCTCAATGGCGCCGCGAACCGGTCAACTGTAAGATAGACCGTCCGACTCGAATCGATGCTGCACGACGCATGGGCTACAAAGCCAAGCAAGGTGTTGTCGTCATCCGAACCAGAATCCGCCGTGGTGGACTTCGCAAGGGTAAGATTCACATGAAGCGTAAGCCAAGCAAGGCCGGTATCAAGAAGATCACCATGGCCAAGAATACGCAACGTATGGCCGAAGAGCGTGTTGCACGCCATTTCCCGAACATGGAAGTTCTCAACTCGTATTGGGTTGGACAAGACGGAAAGCACAAATTCTACGAAGTAATTCTCATCGATACACACCACCCTGCTATCATCGCTGATAAGCAACTTGGCGTGTTCAGTGCAGCCAATGGAAACAAGTCCCACCGTGGACGTGCTTACCGTGGAAAGACTTCTGCTGGAAAGCGAGGACGTGGTTTGCACAACAAGGGTAAGGGCGCAGAGAAGTTGCGACCATCCCTCAAGGCAAACCTCAACCGTGGAAAGTGATTTCTGTCTTTTTTGGATGAGAAGAGTTCAAGAACTCTTGCCTCATATCATAAACTGATACCATGGATGATTTACTTGCAATTGGACTAGTGGCCGTTATTTCTTTGCTCATTTGGGCTTTAATGAATCAAAGGTCGAAACATTTGGTGAGTCAAGCCACTCAAGATTCAATCGTTGTTAAGGCACAACTCGAATCGCAAATCGTACAAGAACAGGAAATCGCTCGCAGATACGAACAACGAGAAACTGAACGTGAGGAATCAATGAAAGCTAGTTTCAAACTGCTATCTCAGGAAGCGTTAGATACTCTCAAACAAAAAGCGGATGTAGAGAAGCAATCCGCTTTCGGCGAAGCAACATCTTCGCTTTCGAAAACGCTTGAGACTTATATGGAAAACATCTCTCGCATCGAACGTGAAACAATTGAGAGAAATACCAAACTGGAGTCAGAAATTGGCAAGGTTGCCGAACTTGGACTTGAACTTAGTGAAGACACTCGAAACCTTACCCGTGCCCTCAAAGCGGACTCACAAGCGCAAGGAGCTTGGGGCGAATTGGTGCTTGAAAACCTTCTGCAATCTATTGGTTTTGAAGAAGGTCGAGATTATGACACACAGCATGGAGAAACATCCTCGGATGGAAAGCGATTGAGAACCGACTTCATCATTCATCTTCCCGACAATCGGCAAGTGATTATTGATTCCAAAGTATCCCTTACTGCTTGGGAGCGATATGTCAATTCAGAGGATGATGCGGAAACTGAAACCGCTTTGAAAGCACACTGTAATTCTATTAAAAACCACGCAACGACTCTTGCAAAGAAAAATTATCAAGATATGAAATCAGTGAATACAGTTGAATTTGTATTGATGTTTGTCCCTCTTGAAAGCGCCTTTGGCGCTGCGATGAGACAGAACCCAGATTTGTACTTCGACCTTTCAGGAAACACCCGTGTCAAGGTTGTAACCGGTGCTACAATTGTGACGGCCCTCATGTTGATCAAAGATATGTGGAAGAGAGAACATCAGAGCCAAAATCAACAAAAATTAATTGAGGAAGCGGGCGCATTGCATGATAAAATTGTACTTTTCTTGGAGTCATTTGAAACGATTGGAACCGAGTTGGGGCAAGCAAAATCCGCTTATGACGAAGCATTAAATAGATTATCTGAAGGAACAGGGAATGTCATTCGAAGAACGACCAAACTCAAGCAATTAGGTGCTAAAGTCAAGAAGGAATTACCAATTCCGCTCAAGGAAGAAGGCGAATTAGGCCATCAACAAGCATTACTTGAGTTTGTGCCCAGTCTTGAGAGCGGTACCGAAGAAGACTAATCAAACACGGGTTTTGAATCCCATTGCTCGAACTACGCACCAACCAGCTCGTGCCTCCCAAATAGTGAAAGTGCCTCCAGCAATACTTGCAGCCACAGCCCACCAACCAATTGAGGGGAGCAATCCAATGCCAATTAGGAGGGCTAATCCAAGTCCTACAGCGACACCCATAATTCCAATTCTCAGTCTTGCTGCTTTACCAGCAGCGCCTATATTACAGGTGAGTGCCATGCTCACACGTTTCTATTGGTAGTATATGAACAAATGTTTCGTAATTAAAAACTATTCTCATTAGGTAAAGGGACATTCAAAACTGAAACTAGAGGTCAATGAAGCAATCGCTTATTCTGAAAGCATTCAATCGCTGTGAAAGGTGGAAATCTCGGGGTTCTTTTATTGCCCCTCGACTGGTGGCATTGATGAGGGATACCTATGTCTGAAGGTGAAGAATCTGTGTCCCGACTTACGGGCCTTGAAGTCTTCTTGCCTGATGGTCGCCGTTTGGGCGTTGTTCATGATGCCGTGATTGATGTCAATGGATTGACCTGCACACACTTGTTTGTACGCGATACTGAGGAGGAACTTGTCGAAGGTTCAGTTCATGTTGCAGTACCTTGGCGATGGATTCGGGCAATTGACCGAATCGTTTTGCTTCGTTGGTTCCCACCAACTCCAATACCCCTTCAGAGTTGAGGTGTTTTCATGCGTATGGAATTACATATTCTTGGGACTTCCTCGGCTCGTCCAACCCGTAAAAGACAAGTCAGTGGCAGTTTGATTCAATGCGACGAGGGCATCATTGTTGTCGATGCAGGCGAGGGTTTTCAAACTCGATATGCTGACCAACGTAAGCGATTAAAAACGCATGACAATGTCAATACTTTACGTGCATCTAGAATCCATGCTGTATGCTTTACTCATGGTCATTTAGATCACACATGGGGCTTACTGCCTTGGATGCATTCAATGGCATTGGACAAAAGAGAAACTCCACTTTTGATTTTCGGCCCGACTTCATCAGAAGTCTTTGATGCTCTAATCGCCGGTGAATCAATCCCTGATTCTGCTCCAAGTGCAGAATTGGCTCGCCAAATCAAAGGTTGGCAAGAACTTGGAGGAACTTCAGAAAGTTTGGGATATCCAATTCGATGGATTCTTGGAGATGTTGCTGCAAACCGTTGGCTTGAGATAGATAGCAATGGTGTATCCACACCTATCAATGCAATGCCTCAGCCAGAAAGATGGAAGAAATATCGAATACAACCTTTGGCAACCCATCACACGGTTCCTTCATGTGCTTGGATGCTTGAATCGAAAGGCGATGTTGGTAAATTCAACCGCCTTAAGGCGGCTGAGTTGCGATTGAGTAATGAGCAAAAAGCACAACTTTCGGCTGGAAATGATATCATAATGGAAGATGGAACTTCATTGAAATCCCAAGATTTCCGAGGTCAAGAACGACCTGCAACTCGCATGGTCATATCAGGCGACACGTCTGAAATGTCGAAAGGAATCACATCGCTTTCTGGAATAGATGTTCTAGTTCATGAGGCGACATTTTTGAAAGACGCTCAGAAATGGGCAGATGAATTCCTTCACAGTACCAGCACAGGTGCAGCAAGAACTGCACTGGCTTGCCACGCTCGACATCTGGTATTGACACATTTCAGTGCCCGCATTAAAGACGCCACTGTTACACTTTCCGAAGCGAAACAAATTCTAGAATCAAGTTCATCCTCGGCATCTGCTGCAGTTGACGGCGACCGAATTCAAATTTCTGAATCCGGTTCTATCAGCCATTTGGTTTGGACTGGTGACGGCTGGTTGTCTTGAGCAAACGGCCACATCATTGAAGTGGGTCACGGCTTACAGCGTTGTATGCGTTCCTCTGTGATTGTTGCGTCTTTGCTCATGCTGATGTTGATTCCAGCCTCATCTTTGGCTACTGAAGGCCGTGCTGAACCGAATTGTTTGAACGACACCCCCGCTGCATTTTCTAGTGCGACAGTGATTGGTGATGGTACTTGCATCAAAATCAATCTTGGAATTCTTACACCAGGTGATGTGTATGACCTTTCCATCATTGTAAGTCAAGATGAATTGGATATCTTGTTCTTTGACCAAAATTCAGTACAACCCTATGACCTTGGACAATCATATCGTAACTTATTCGAACAGGCACCTTCAACTGAATCAGCAATGGGAAGTTATGAATTCCATTGGCAAGTACCCCAATCAATTAATGCCAAGGCTTGGTATATTGTTTTTGATAATACTGCACATTCAGGAGACCAAGGAATGGGAGACCAAGGTGGAGCAGACAGCCGTGCTAGTCTAACAGTCTCTCAAATTTCAGAATCCTACTGGACTCCATTCCATAATTTAATTGCCATGGAGAATGACACCTATCAAACATTGCTTTCAGGTGAGGATTTGCGACTTGATGCAGGTACAAGTGTTGTTGTTTCAGCATGGTCTCTTGAAGGAACAGGAGATATATATTTGCAAACACGAAGCATGAATAATCTCTACACATCCGGTGGAGTCGGCTCTCTCTTCATCACCGGTGCAGCACTGCAATCGGTCGAAGGTTCAGCATCTTTTTCTTGGATTGTTCCCAATGAATTAGACGGTGAAGAGTTGATTGTTATCGCCGACAATACCGATACTCCTGTTGGTGGTGCAGATGGTAATAGTCCAGTTCGTATGACCGTTAAGGTCGAACTCGCCCCTCAATTAAATCCAGTAATATCGAACAATGCAAATGGTAGTACTGTCGTTGGAAATTCGATTACTTTGGATGCGTACTCGACTCCTAATAGCCTAAATCAAGTTGCATCAGCATCTTGGGATTTTGATGCTGCTGTTGATGCTGATGCTGATGGGGATTCATCCAATGATGCTGATGCGACTGGCTGGGATGCACTCGCACAATGGACAACTCCAGGGGACCGAACAGTCACACTCACAGTTACTTCTCCAACCGGTTCATCCGCCTCATCTACATCAGTCATTTCTGTTCTTGATGTTGTTAATCCAGTTGCTCGTATCGGAGGAAATGGACAGCCAATAAGTGGTGGATGGAAACTCATTACTGGTGAAACAATACTTCTCAATTGTGATGGAAGCACAGATGACCACATTATCAGCACATGTGCATGGAACTTAGATGGCTCCCCCTATGGTCAAAACTCTTCAGTGTCGTTTTCATGGTCCGATATTGGGTCCCATGAAGTGGTCTTAACCGTGAATGATGCATCGGGAAATTCGAATAGCATCTCCACAACTCTGTTGATCACAGATATCACTCTGCCAATATTAGAACAATCCAGTCTGAATCTTCTTCCTTCGAGCGGAATGGTCGATGACAAAATAACCTGTACTGTTCAAGCATCTGACCCATACGATTCATCCGTTTCATTGCGCTATCATTGGGACCTCAACCCGAAGGTCGATGGTGACGATGATAATGGAAATACTCGTGATGATGCCGACCAAACCGGATATTCTGCTGAATTAGAATTTTCGAAACCAGGGCGTTATGATATTGTTGTGACCGTCTTTGACCAATCCAATAACTCCGATAGCCACGCCTTCACTCTCAGCATCGAGGAACTACCAGAAAAGGGAAGTATCGCAGGTATTTTACTGGTAATTTTGTTTATCGGAACCCTCACAATGGGTGTCTCTCTACTTGGACATCGACGTTGGCAAAATGGAATCGCCAAGGATTTGCTTGTTGGGCGAGGATTAAGTGTCGTTGAAGCTGAAGCCCATATGGCAACAGTTGCCAGTACCCGTAAAATCCCTCTGTTTTCATCGGCTGTGGTTCTTGCAGGACTTGATGCAGGTGAAGTACACTCGACTTCTTCAAAGGAAGAGGATGCAAAGGCTGCAGAAATGGCAGCGATTTATGGTTCACAATCGATGGAACAATCTTCTTCTCAGAACAGTTTTGCTCCACCAACTTTTACTCAACAAACCATTTCTCAAGGCAGTCAAGCCGCAGCAGCAGATGCCATGGCTTTGTTCAATGAAGAATCACCTGCACCATTGACTCAAGCAGTATCACGTTCCTCAATGGGAAGTGTCAGCGAACTATACTCTTCAGCACCACCTCAAACTGTGGTTAAAAGCGGAGGAGTAACTCTTCCCGAAGGTGTGACAACCCCTTCTTCAAAATCAGTTCCTAAAGAACCGTCTCAACCAGAAGCAACTTCTGAGCCAACGCCACGGAACATTACATGCCAAAATTGTTCTTCGAAATTCTCTATTCGAATACCTCTTGGTGCAAGCACAGTAGTAGTTGCTTGTCCAACCTGCTCTCAAGATACAACAGTAATGTCATGAATACTCCGCCCGTAGGGCGGGTTGTCAATTATGGCTTTATTCATGCATTAAGGGGATGGGTTCTCATAGTGGTGTTTCATGCTTGAGTCATGGTAGAGAGCCAACCGCGTCTTATTCGTGTTGGCTTGCCGCAAAGTTCAGACCCTCGTCGAATGGCTGTAGCCATGGTATTACTGATGTTTTTTTCAATGGCTCAACCGGTGGGAGCAGATATCTCTGTTTCTAGAAACGACTTCGGAGTTCTTGATGAATTAGACGAGATATTATCGAAACGTACCGATAATGGTGAAGGGAGTGTAGCTGCACAAGGAGCAACTGATGCACTCAATGCAGTTGATATTGCCCAGCGACCGGTTGACTCTAGCGACCCCTTGTCTCAAGCAACCAGTTATCTCGACAGTTTGGAATTGAGAGATTCATCTCCATTCGTGGCTGACCATCCTCGTCCATATGATTTTCTTATGGATTCATCGACTCAACCTGAAGGTTGGCCCTACAACCTGTTTGAAACATTATTTTCAGTAGAGTCGTTGGGATTAACCGATCCCTTGGCAATCGGAATCAACACTTATGCCGTCTATGTCAATTTCACTTCACGCGATGGTGGCCCATCTCATGAAGCATGGGTAGAAGGTACATTCACTGGGGAATTGTTGGTAGGAACCGAAATTGTTTTGTTCAACAATTATATCGACATTGATGGTGATAATGAATCTGACCTTTCGGTTGGGCTAACCATAGAAGGCCTCGCCACTCAAGGCGATGGTTTTGGACTTGAGTTTGGAGATTGTGGAATCCCCCCGCTCACCCTCCCTTGTATTGAGGAATTATGGATTCGGCCAACATTCCAATGGAAAGTAACTGCACTCAATCAAAATGACTTCTTGTGGAATAATATGTCGCAACTTGAAGTAAGCCTGATGAAAGGTTTGGCTTTTGACGTCACACTTGATGAATCTGAATCCTATGCAATAGTAATTGATACCCGATTCACCCAACCCCCTCATGACTTCACCCTTGGCGTAGGTCTTCAAAAAATGACATTCAGTATTAATGCAATCATTACCAATGCATTGGATTTTGTCACTTCACTTTTATCGGGCGGCGTGAATTCTTCAACTCTAAGCCTAACTTCTATCTCGGCCCCTTACGCAATTCGAGCGTCGAATCCAGATGCAGATAGTTCGAATCGGCAATCCGATTGTGATGATGGCTCGGACTATTACGACCCGTTGCTAGACCATGATGCAGAGAGCCATGAGCACAAATGTGGTTTTGGCCTTGGTGTTGGTTTCATTCGATTTGAAGGCGATAATGGAGGAGAAATCTCTAAAGTTCTCGAAACCGCCTATATTGACGTAGGTTTCCACCCCGAAGTCGGCGATACACGTTTGCCAAAAGAAGTGGATTTTACTTTACGAAACGATAATCTTGGTCAAAACACCTTCGACACTGTGGAGATATATTCTGATTATGGGGCAGATATGTTCCTGCATTATTTTGAAGACCGTTCCAATACATCAGAAGGAGATTCACCGTTCGGAAACACGACTGATTCACGTTCTTGGATTCGTGGATTGCCTTCAGGAACCCTTCACCCCGATGAAATAGCGGCTATATTCACGATGATTGGAGAAGAACCAGGGGGAACTGATTTGCCTGGAGATATTCCGAGTCGCCTTTCAATGATAATCGCTATCAAAAACTTCACTGGTGACAATGGAAACAATGTTGATGACCCAACACTCCCGGTAAATCCGGCCTCGCCTCCAAATACATTAGTTGCTATTGTAGCTACAGAATCCATCGATTTTCTCGAATATAAATCGACATTCATGCGCGGAGGTTATGCTTCGGATTCATCATCTATAGTTTTGAATATTGAAAACGTGCCCAAAGTGATTATCGTTGAAGGTAGTTTTGAACTTCCGAAAAGTGGATTAAGCCGCGTCAATTATGATAACCCAAATCTCAATAGTATTGCACAAATTTTTGATAATGCGTTATTGACCATTATCGAAGTCATCCTTGATGTCGGTGATGTTGTTAATGGCTTACCAGAATCAATTGTGGGGACTGCCGGGGCATCTGGGGGAGCCGTTCGTTTGAATTGTTACAATCAAGTCAGACTTAGCCTACCAACTTCTACTCGTGAGCCAATGGAAATTGGTTTAGTTTCTGTTGCAATCTCAAGCAGTGACCAACCGTGGTTACCAGAAATCGACCACATATTACTGTCAGAAGACACCAACATCGAGACTGTTAACGGACGCCTTGGACCCCAATCTCCCCTTGTCCCGGTTGCAATGAGTGCGCGTATCGGGGGTATTTCTAGCGTGAGCCATGATTACGACCCAATTAATGATGTTCGAACAATGGATTTACGAGGTGTAGCTGGAGGCCCCTTACTGATAGGTCACATTTTACATGATGATGGCGATTTACTAAATGCCAATCAACAATCAGCTACGATTTCCAATCGTCCGAGCACATTCAACGTAACACAAACTGCTGAGGCATTGACTTATTCGGCCTCTGTCCCCATTGGAACAATTACCTATGGTGGAAACGGCGATGGGCAACGAAACGCAATCCGCCTTAGTGGATTACCCGCATCATTTCAATTGATTTTAGGCGATACAATAGGTTATGTTGCTTCCACGCCAATGGATTCGATAGAAGTTCAGTTGACAAACGCTACACAACCTTTGACAATGGATGGAGACCATTTCCGATTCTGGGTCGACGAAGCGACCGGTGAAGCAAGCCTAAGCACAGCAATATCTGATGTGACAAGTCTTCGACGACTCTCACCCCTTGACCCAGGAGCTAGTGGCCCTGAAGGCAATTCAAGAATCGAATTGATACGGTCTGAAGCCTCACCGATGAACATATTACTTGAAGATGAAACTGAATACGATGATCCATTTAAGGGGATGAACGGACGTATTGCTATCGACCCATTGCCGGCCAACATTACGATAGCCTACCCAAGTGGAGTTGATTCTACAGGAATTGAATTACCTACTTTCGATGAAGGAGATGGTGTCCAAGCATTGTCGTTTTTCCTTGGAGATTTAGTTAATTTCGGGTCCCTTGTCAATGATTTCTTCTACTCTACAGTGGTTGATTTAGGCGGTATTGAAACAAGTAACGACAACATGTCTTTGGGTCTTGATTTGACGACAGGAGAACTTTTCAATGTCACAATGGATGTTAGTAAAGGAACAAATGTGAACCAACAACCTGCTTGGTCGCACGGTCTTGGAATGGAAGTGTTTGAAGCAACTATGCTGACCTTCAACCTGTCACGAATGCCAAACTACACCTTGTCGAGTAGAAGTATTGTGGATGAAGCCCTCGCTAATGATTTCAGAATTAGTGATGATGAATACCAAGAAGTGTTTTATGCGTTGGATGCAGCCAACATTACCAATATCGAACAACTATTGAAAGCCCTTGAGGATGGGATTATTTTAGATTCAGAAATTGAGGGCGTCAATCTTAGCATTTGGGAAGAACAAGGTATTACATTTGAAATACGACGTTCATGGCATATTCGTACATGGTTGCCAAGTCTACCTGTTGGTCGAATACTCTTGGAATATGATTTCCGAATGCTTGGTGAGATTCCAGTGTATGAAATTGACCTATTCCTTGAGCAGTGGACTCCAGAGCGCCAACAATTGAGCATAATCATCAATGGATTAGAAGGTCGCGATATCGAATTTGTTATTGCCGGACTTGACACCAGCGGTCCCAACAATGTCGAAGCAAATGCAGTGTTTTCGACTCAAGATAACCTCACCGTACCCCGAGTATCGATTGATATGAGTTATGATTTAGGTTCTCGTTTGGATTCTGCTCATGCGGTGTTCATCGATAAACGCGCCCTCAGTCGTGTTGAGGCATTGATTGTTGGAATCCCCCAATCAACAGACTTCTCGACAACGATTGGTGATATATTCCTCATTGATGTCATCGTCCCTTCACAATATCAAATCGATGGACATTCAGCAGAATCTCTAATGATTCAACAAATGCGCTATATCGATGGATTCTGGTGGCCTGCGACCGCTTTCATGCGTGATTTACCTGGTGAAATGCATTTGGCGGCTCGACCAAATTCAGTTTTTGATATCCGAGCCGAGGTTTCTTTCCAAGGCATGATGGAACTGGATTATGTTTCAAACACTGACGACATGGATTTGTATCTTGAAGCAACAGGTCGCTCGGTTGATACCAAAGGCGATGTGTTGCTTTTGGCCGAAGACCTTCCGTCAAAATTTGTACTTGAAACAACGGATGACTGGGGTATGCGTGTTGCATCTTTGGGACAAGGTGTGAGTCGACTTTACCTCAAACAAACCGATTTGCCATCATCTCCTGGAGTGACAATTGACCGCATTGAAATCATTGGACAAGACCTTAAATCAGCCACAATTCATGTCTATTATGGACCGTTTGAGTACCCGATTATTGTTTTGGATGATATTACCAATGGGCGAATTGTTGCTAGTGCTGAGGCAACGATTGAACCGAGTTACACGACAGGTTTCTTGGAAGGCCATTCCTTCAGTGGCCGTGCAGTCTTACTAGATGCCCAATTCACGGGCCCATTACCAACCGCATCTTCAGTCGGAATCAATGGTATGGTTACAGACCTCTCTCTTGTTGGTTCACTTACAGGCGACAGTGTTGAAACACGCCACCTGTTAATCGTTGAACCGATTACGACCGTCATTGCCAGTGGTTTGGCACTCATTTGGTGATATTATGTCAGACGAAAATCACATTCCAGTGAATGAACATGGGGACATGTTGGTTCATGAAGACGATATCGAATCACTAGGATTACTTGATGTTGCACGCCTTCAACAAATAGAATCTCTTGGATATGAGTTGGATGAAGAGGGTATTGAGACCTTTGAAGACATGCAAAAAATTTCGAAAGCCCTTGAAACAATCCGGCGTGAAGTGAGTCCCAGCAGAGTTGCTTTAGCTGGAATAGTATTCCTTTTATTGTTGGGAGTAATAGCCAGTGGTTGGTATTGGGCTTTACCTCGTGATGCTGTTGATGTTGAAACACAATACCTCCAACGAGGGGGGCATCTTTTGATGTCGGAAATACACAACGTTGGTAGTCGCGATATTACCGATGTATCTGTTCAAATTGAATTTCAATCAGATGAAGGAGATATTATCGGTTTGATGTCAATTGAAGTCGACGTAATCGCTTCGCATTCATCGTTGGCAGGAGATAGTCTTGAAATGTTAATCGTCGGTTATTCAGTATGGGATGAATATTCAATACATATCAAATTACAATATACTGATTACAATGGCAAGTTACAGTCCGAGTCATGGACCCATTCTGTTGGGGTTTGGAGTAGTGAAAACTTCAACGATAAAGCCGAAAGAAGCACATGGCCTGTTTCATGAATTCAATTTTTGAGACCCATATTACCCATAGCGATAAAACGGGATGATGTGAGGGCTTCTTGTGCAAGTTAAACATTCGATGTTTTGGGCAATCGCCCTCATCACACTATTTCTCTTGCAAAGTGTATCTCCATTGCTCCACCCCGTAGGGGTGGTTTCATCGGAAATGGAAAGTGATGAAGATGTCGAATGGGTTCAATTCGACCTTGTCGATGGCGTCTATTCTGATGCTGTTGGTTACAGCGATTATTCACCATTTTCAGAACAACGGGGTATGTTTGCTTCTAGTAGAATCGGAACTTTTGATATCAATGGATTTCAACTTGAAAGGCCAGTTCCGAATGAATGGATGATGTCGCGATTTGATTTGAGTCTCATTATCGTATCAAATGATATTTTGATGATGGAGATGAGAGATACACTCGATGAGATTCCTGGCCTCACCGTCAGAGAATTTATCGCTCCTTCAGGCCTTCTTATTCAAGGCACACCATTTGCATTGACGAGCCTTTCTAGTCTTGATGGCATTGTTGCCCAACACCCAGTTCCACTTGCACTATTGGTTGATGACCCCGTTCTTGATGTCTTGATGCTTGAAGATGGTGAAGAAGCATTGCAAGGCCTTTCTATGAGAATTGAGGGGTGGAGGAATGATGAAGGCCCAATCGATTCAATCGATTTCACTGATGCAACAGGAACACAATTGATTCAGAAAGTATCTCAAATCGTACCTATCGCGTTTTCAGATTCTCATCAATGGGATTCTGGCAGATATCAAGGAATTCTTTCAACAGAAGACCTTGTTGGTGTTGTTGCTCAACCCTCATTGCGAACATTCCGTTTTGAACCAACATTTAGTCCCGACAATAGCCAGGCACGAACACATATGAAAACTTCTCAAATGACCAGTTATTTTACCACTGATTTGGATGGTTCAGGACAAATTGTGGCAGTTGCTGATTCAGGCCTAGATGCTGACCATGGAGATTTTGGTAATCGCGTTGTTGTTAATAACGATGTTATCGGTGATGGTTCGACTGCTGACAAACATTCGGGCCATGGCACACATGTCGCTTGCACAGTTCTTGGCGATGGAACACAAGGTGGTTATTCTGGAGTTGCTACTTCATCGGAACTATACTTTCAAGCAATGGAAAACGATAACACCGGTAATTTCCAATCTCCTTCACTGAATTATCTTCTCAACAGTGCGTATTCTGGAGGAGCCCATACCCATACCAATTCTTGGGGCTCCAAATTAGCAAGCGACCAAGGTAAATACACTTCTGAGAGCGAAGATGTTGATGACCGTGCGAATTATTACGATCGTTATTACAACGGTCATAATGGCTTGACAATCCTCTTTGCAGCAGGTAACGATGGCCCAGATACTGGAACTGTAGGGGCCCCTTCAACTGCCAAGAACACCATTACGGTCGGTAACCATCAAAACCGGTATTCCGGTGCACCGGATTCCATCATGTCAGGCTCTTCTCGTGGTCCTACTGATGATGGCCGCATAAAACCGGATATTCTTGCACCCGGTGGCTATGTTCGTTCTTGCCGAGCACAGGAAGCTACGGACATCAGTGGCTCTACATGGTCTAATTCTTACTATCTTGAATACACTGGAACTTCAATGGCAACACCGAATGCAGCAGGTGCTGCTGTCATGGTGCGTGAATATCTTGAAGAAATTGCACAACGCCCATCTCCACAAGGAGCCTTAATCAAAGCGTTATTGATTCTAGGAGCACAAGACATCGGTACACGAGATATTCCAAATGATGATGAGGGTTGGGGCCGCCTCAATTTACGTAATACACTTGCTCCAACATCTGGTCAAGGAATTTGGGTTGATGACCGCTCAGTCTTATCTGGAACAGGTAATTCCAAAACCTATACCTTCAACATATCTCAATCAAATTCGGGCTTCAAAACGGTTCTTGCATGGTCGGATGAACGCGGCTCACCATTCTCTAATACTCAATTAGTCAACAACCTCGACATCGAAGTAACCAACCCAAGTGGAGAAATTTACCTCGGTAATGATTTTGCAGGCGGGCGTTCTACTACCGGGGGTTCTGCAGACAACCTGAACAATGTCGAAGTTGTGTTGGTCGATAATGCGGAACTTGGCATTTGGACGGTTAAAGTCAAAGACGCTTACCATGGCGGCAGTAAAGCACAACCATTTGCCATTGCAGTTATGGGGCATGGTGTAAATGACCTCAGGCCCGACCCAACGATTTTGGAAGAAGAGTTTGCAATGTCTGTGACTATCCCCCAAGTTGGTGACCAGTTACAAGTGACCTCGAAAGTGTTCAATGTTGGAAATGTTCGAGCCGATTTCTTTGACATTGTCTTCGAAGTTGATGGCGTCGAAATTGAAACCAAATCAATTGATATTGGTGCAGGTTCTACAAAGACCCAAATTTGGTATTGGACGCCTCAAACAGCAGGCCAATCAACTCTCTCTTTCATAATCGATCCAAGCGATGAAATCGAAGAAATTCTTGAAAATAATAACCGTCATGACGTATTTGTCAACGTCACTGCACCTGGGGTAAAACTCTCTGCTGAACCCCAATCATTGATGTTGTTGAATACAAGTCAGTCAACCACATCATGGAACCTAACGCTCACAAATACCGCTTTGGTTTCAACCAATGCAAGCCTTCTGACTCAAAGCGTCATGAACGAAGTAACGGGTCAAACCGAAACTTGGTATGTGGGGGCCAATGAATCAAATTTTTCACTTGAAGGTCAAGGTTCTGCGGAAATAATCGTCACACTTGTTCATCCAACTCCACCTTTACCAGGATTGTATCGCATCGATTTATTGGGTATCGATGTGGATAATGGGGTGACCTATCCCTATATGCTGTATCTTGAGGTTCCAGATTTGCCAAACTTACGCCTTGAATACGATTACCAAATTGTACCAGTTTCACCAACTGAAACGACGAGTATCGATATTCGTTTATTCAATATCGGAAATGCAAACATCGGTTATGATTTGTTCCTTGAAGCTCCTGCTGGTTGGAGTGCGGGATTCGATACTCTATCTAGCGTTCCCGGTGCAAGTTCGGGTTCTACAGGCCTAATTTCAAAAGACACGCATCGAGTCATTGGTATGTCCTTCACTCCTCCTCAAGTGATGACGGGTTCAGGTGCGGAACGAATGGTGCGTTTGACCGCTATTTCTCAAACAGAAATTACAGAAAGTTGGGTATTTGATATTCCAATAAAAGTTGATACAATTAAGGATGTTGAAATCGATTTAGAAACCAATATTGGAGTTCTTCGCCCAGATTCTTATTTCAGTATGTTGTTTTCATTGGAGCACCGAGGCAATATTGACCTTTCTTTAACGCCATCTTTTGAATTACCACCCGGGTGGTCTGTTACATCTGGATTAGGACCATTTGACCTAACTTGGTCTTCATCGAAGAATTTACTGTTCGGAATTTCGGGTGATGGAAGTGGTTCATCTGGTGAAGTGAAATTACATCTTGATAGTGGTTCAGACCGTCTCACTTGGATTGGTTTCTTAAATGTCGAAATTCTTGCTCAACCGACCCTCAATTTTGTTAGCCTTGAATTGGAAAATGGTACCAGTTGGGATACACCGTTTGGAGCAGGCTCTCATCCAACAGGCGTTCCACTGATGTTCACATGGTTAGTTGGAAACGATGCGAATGTTGATTGGCAACCAACGGCTTCAGTATCCCTTAGTAATGGATTATTTGGTGAGTGTTCTGCCCTCGAACCAGTGGGTATGGGGGGCATTGAACCTGTAACATGCACGATTATTATCTCAACTACAATGGCACCATTAAGCGAACCTTCTTTTGTGTTAAAACTAGAAGGAGGCGATGTTGAATACACCGAAAACATAGGCCTTCTTGTCGCTACAGTTGTGGAATCTTCATGGGTTCAAGAACGGACAACCCCATTCACAACTGGAATTCAAGAAGAATTAGAAGTCACGCTGCTGAATGCTGGAAATGTTGCTTTTTCACATAAGTTGACAATCGACGAACCAAAGGATTGGTCAGCCAGTATTGATGGGAATGATATTGCAAATTTAGAGCCTGGAGAATCAATGAAAATCCGTCTCTTAGTTCGAGCAGATCGGCCAGGAGATGGAATCATTACTCTCGGATTACAAAGTGCAGATTTGATGATAAATTCCTCAATTGAATTACAAGTTTCTTCACTCGGGGAGCCAATTGGGACTTCAGGAGAGACGCTTCCTCTTTCCAGCATTATTGGTGGAGTATTCATTGTCGCTCTTCTAGTTGGAGCTGTTCTCTTCACGCAACGGAGGAAAGACATTGTTTCTCAACCACAACTTACGGCACCCAGCCCAGTTCAAGCACCAACTATTGCGGCGGCGCCGAAAATTGTTGCCCCAATCGCCCCTGTTGTCGAGAAAATCGAACAACAAGGCCCAATGTGCTGGTCATGCCGCAGTGAAATAACGGGGACAATGCTCGGTTGTCCAGGCTGTGGTGCCCGTTACCACCGCGCAGATTTTACCGACTGTCAATCTAATTCATTGACCGAATGCATGAATTGTCAAACCGAAGCAACATCTTTTGTTGAAGCATGAACTTGATAACTAAGTTTGTTTTCCTTGACACATTCAAGGGTAGTCTTTTGATAGTAAGGCCGCCACCGGGGGTCATGGACCCCCGAGAACCAAACAACACGCACGGAATAAAACGTGCATTTTTCCTTGTGGGAATTCTTCTTCTTTCAGTAGTACCGATGGTGGCGCCAAGTGTCGCTGCTGATGGTGCACGAGATGCGAGCATTACCATTCAAACAACACCTTCTAACGGGCTTGAAGTCAATCCAGGAGAGGCAGGAGAATACACAGTTCGAGTGTATAATAACGGCCCTACGGCAATTACATTGTCTCTTTCTAGTAGCGAAGAAGCAACTCAAGAATGCAGTGCATATTCATCGAACATTCAACAAATTCCTGGAGTTGTTGAACCGAATGAATACGGTGAAACGACGATGAATGTTTCTTTGACACAAAATGCTGAAGGTTCTTGTGACACTACGATTACTGCGAATGCAAATGAGGCCCCAACTCCACCAGAAGTTGCTGGACAGCCGGCAACGGAAACGAAAATTGTCACTACCACTGCTGGAGATGGCTCAGGTTCAGCAGTCTTCGGAGTTGACCTTTCGATGGCGAATGAAAACGACCGCAACCAACAATGGGCTGGAGAATCTGTCATCGAATACGATATCGTGGTTGAAAATACAGGCCAAACAAATGAAACCATTGCTCTTTCACTTGACGAAGCAGATGGGAGCGGTTGTCAAAATGCTGACGACCTAACTGTTGAATTAGACCAAGAAACGGTCACACTTGATCAAAATGACACTGAGACAGTCACCGTATCAGTCGAAGTTCCTGTAGGCCAACAAGCCAACAAATATTGTTGGGAAATTACCGGCACAGTGACCAGTGACCCTTCTCAAGAAGCCTCTGATGTTGAAGATTTTGATTTGACCGTTCCTGAATTACATGAATGTACAATGGAACTGACCAAAACGAGTTTGACCGTTGACCCTGATAGTGAAGGAAGCCTTAGCGCCACATTGACAAACATTGGGAACAGCGATTGGTCGGTTACAATGGCCAAAACTGGAAGCCGTGCGGGGTGGGTGGACTTCGACGGGGCATCGTCAGGACTGTTGCCATATAATGACGGAGAGGGCAGCAAAACATTCGACTTGATAGTTACACCTGATGATTCGGTAACTGCTGGCGAAGAATCCGCCATCCAAATCATTGCTAAAGATGGTAACACAGTCAAGTGTTCAAAAGAATTGAGAGTTATTCTTGGCCAATCATTTGGAGCAAGTCTTTCTTTGTCAACAACTATGCTTTCCAATATCGAGCCAGGGTTTAACGGCACAGCTACACTCACTGTGACCAACCAAGGAAATGGCGTGGACAATCTCCGAATCTCCTCCTCTGCTCCACCATCGGGTTGGAGTGTACAACTTGATTCAACTACCGTTTCAGTTGGTTCTAAACACGGTTCTGACAAAACTGAGAATGTTGGTATTGTAGTAAATGTTCCAAGTAATGCTTTGGCAACCGAACAAATTGAAATCGCCTTCTCTGTATTGCCAGCTGGTGGTGGCGTTGCGTATGCTGAAGTTACACTTACAGTTTCAGTTAAAGCGATTCATGGGGTTGAGGCTCTAGCAACGGCCCTTGAACAAACTGGCCGTTCCGGTTCTCTTGTGAAGTTCCCAATTACCATTCAAAATACTGGGAACACAGCGGACCATTACCGTTGTATTGAGCAATCTCAAACTGCCTCGCCCGAATGGGACGTCCACTGTGAGGATAGCAATGGAAATCTTATTTCATCGTCCCAAGGGATTTTAATTGCTCCACAGAGTTCTATTCAAGTGTTTATGGTTGTCGGTATCGATGGTGAGGAAGAACTCTCTACCAGTCGATTGACGATTCGTATTATCAACAAAGATGACACCACGAATTCAGGTGACGAAAATAATGATGGATTACCAGATAATCAGAGAGAATTCATTTTCTTGGCAATCCTTTCAGACCGTGTATTTTCGATGGATGTCCGCCTTGTTGATGGAGGGCTAGACCAACGTTCAGGCACAGCGACACTTCCTCCATCTGGCACGCAGAAATTTGGCTTCTGGGTTCAAAACACAGGTGATGGGAAAGACCAAGCGGTGTTCGATGTGTCTGGACTTGAAGGACTTGCAACACGAGAAATAACGCTCTATGGGCTCCCGGTAGATGGCGAATTCATGATTCCAGTAGGCTATGGTATTTGGGATCAAAATAACAGTGCTTTCCTCGTTGATGCGGCTGGTGAACCAATCATAGGTTCGACAAAAAATCTTGCTGAAACTAAGATGTGTGAACTTGGCTATTGTGCTGGCGGCTTTGAAGCACTACCCTTTGAATTGTATTTTGAAATCGAATTGACCGTTAATCCAGGCGCTTCAACAGGCGATGGTGGTATTTTTGAATTGGTCGTACTCAGTTCCAAGAATGCGGCAAACCGTTCAGGCCATTTTGATATCTCACTCGATGTTCAAATTATTTATCAGTTTGAATTTGACCGTGAACAGATCAACTCCGTCTTGGAGGTCATCTATCCAAACACTGACGAGTTTATTGTTAATATCACGAATACCGGTAACGTCGATGCCGAAGTCTTTGTATTTTCATCAGAAAATTACCGAGGCTGGAGCGTTGTTTTGACTGAAGTTGATGAAACAGACACTTGTGAAATTGAGATTAAAGACTTCATTTGTGAAATTGAAGTTGGTCAAACCATTGGAATCGTAATCACTGTTCATCCTCCTAGTGGTGCCGAAATTGAAGACACGTTCAAATTTACGATTTCGGCAGAGCCTTTGGAAACAGGAGTGGTTGGCCGAGAGAACATTGAACTTGAAATTAGAGGTCAACCATCTAAGGGCTTACTAGGATTAGGATTTTCAACTGAACAAATTCAAACCGGTGTTTTATTCATCATTTTGATTCCATTTGTTGTCATTTTTTATAATGCGGGGAAATCACAATTGAAACAAAATCCAGGTGCAAATCGAAATAAGAAGAAACAACAATAGAGAGGCGCGCATTTGGAAATTCATTTCCAATGCTACCAAGGTTTTACACCTGCCATCGCTTCATTTCAAAACCCTGTACCTTTCAGAAGTTCAGAGTTTCACTTTAATACCTCTTACATTCGGCGATTGAAGTTTCATCGACAGCCGTCGTTCTTGATACTTGAGTATATATCTCGCAGTGACCTTGTTTTACCTATCCCGCCTTCGCCGTTTTCTACTGTTTGATTTGGCAATCCTTATGGGGGTCCCTCAAGTCGGAAAGAATGCGGAGCGTATGCTTCGCACATGGGTGAAAATATGTCCGGTCTCGAATCAGTTCCGAGTGCGTATCTCTCAATTGGTTTTTTGACGATTCTTGGAATCATCATGCCATTGACAAATTTCATCATTACATGGGTTGTTCGTCCACGAGTTGACCCTGCCCGGCCCCATATTACCCGCTCCTATCTCTTAGAAGGTTATGAGCGAGATCACAGCCTTTATCCTCGTCGTTTGACGACCTTTGAATGCGGTAGTGAGCCTGTTGGCGATGCAATGATTCAATTCCATTTCCAATATTATTGGTATGCTATCATTTTCCTTGTCTTCGATGTAGCCTTCATGTTCCTTGTTCTCGGCGGCATGGTTGCATCTGAAGCAACATCCCCTGGTGCCGCCGAAGGGGCACTTGCTGATGCCAAGAGTGCTTTGCTGCTACTCGGTCTTTTCTTTACCATCATGTCTTTGGGCGTGTGGTATGTGTTCCGAAAGCGAGGTCGCATTTACATTTGAGGTGGATTTTATGGCAGAACCAGGAGATAATTTCGCAGCCTTCAACAGTCGTGCTTTGGTTGAAATGGTCGGTGGAGTCACCGATGAAGCTCTCAAGGCAACCCGCATCAAAAAGTTCCTCAGTGTTCTTGCAGGTCGATATTTCAACTGGGCGGGCCGAAAATCATTGTTCACTCTTCACTTAGGCATCAAATGCTGCGCAATCGAGATGGCTGCGGCCGCAACACCTCGATTCGATGGTGACCGATTCGGAGTTCTGTTCCGTTCATCCCCTCGGCAATCAGACGTTTTGTTAGTCAATGGTCCAATTTCAAAGAAGTTTGCCGACAAAGTGGTTCGCCTTTGGGAACAAATGCCTGAACCAAAATATTGCATAGCAATGGGCGAATGTGCAATCTCGGGAGGCCCTTACTTCCAATCCTACAACATCCTCGAAGGTGTTGACACGGTTATTCCCGTGGATGTCTATGTCCCGGGATGCCCTCCTCGGCCAGAGGCTCTTATCGATGGCTTTGGATTACTCCGAGAGAAAATCATTCGAATTGGCGGCGCTCCAAGCCTTGAGCGTAGCAGCGACAAACCAGTAATTGTGGGAGAGGACTGAGATGGTTGGTTCGATAACACCTCAACAAAATTCTACTGCAGCCGATGCGTGTTTGGCAGCAATCAACGACCGTTTCGGAGGGAGCGGTATTGAAACATCAGTCCAAAACCATTCTAATGCGAAGAAATACGCTTTCGTCCGCATCGTTTGCCCACCACAACATTGGATTGCTCTTGCAAAATGGATGAAATATGACCTCGGTGTCAATTATTGCTCGATGGTCACAGGCACTCATTTCCCTGAAGGTTCACCAGAGCGAGGATGGGAAGTTGCTTACCATTTCCTACGTCAACCGGTGAAGAACCAAACACCAAACACCTGTACTGTTCACGATGTTGAAGCGCTTTCAGGCATGGATATTCCGATGGAATTCGAAGTCTTCATACCGCTTCCTCAAGGAGACTCTCCAACAGTTCCTTCGATTCAAAGCATTTGGGTTGGGGCAGATTGGAACGAAAAAGAAACTTGGGATTTAGTCGGCATCAAATTCGAGGGCCACGATAACATGCACCGAGTGCTTAATCCAAACGACAGCCCTGAAGGTTTCCACCCGTTGCAAAAGCAACATAAGATTCGTTATCACGATCACAACGAAATGTACGATGACCCACAAGGATTCATTCGTAAACCTGCGGACGAGGGCCGTGTAAAGTGAGGGATTATTATGGCACAAATGTGGATTACAATGGGCCCCCAGCACCCAATGACTCACGGGTTGTGGACACTACGTGTAAAAGTCGATGGTGAAACCGTCGTCGATACCGAAGCAGAACTCGGATACATCCATCGCGGTGTTGAGAAGATATGTGAAGCACGTGATTTCACACAAATCACACCTTACTGCGACCGTCTTTGCTATGTAAGCGCTATGACTTGGGCCAACTCGTATATTTACGCGGCTGAAGATTTGCTTGAAGCAGATGTTCCAGCACGCGCAGAATACATTCGCCTAATATCGGCAGAATTACAACGTCTCGCGTCCCATTTGATGTGGCTTGGTGCATTTGGGCCCGATATTGGCAATCTGACACTCATGACTTGGTGTATGCGTGACCGTGAAATGTTCCTCGACTTGCTCCAAGAACTTGGAGGCTCTCGAATGCATTACAATTACCCACGTATTGGTGGAGTTAAGCGTGACATGCCAATCGGATTTGCTGACCGAGTTATTGCGAAAACCAAATTATTCGAGAAGCGTCTTGATGAATATGAAATGATGCTCGATGAATCGACTATCTGGCTTGTTCGTCTTCAAGGCGTGGGCTATGCAAATGCAGAATCGATGGTTGATGCAGGTGTTTCGGGGCCAAACGTCCGAGCTGCAGGCGTCAACTATGACGTACGCTGGGCTCACCCCTATTCAGTCTACGATGAAGTTGATTGGGAGCCTGCTGTTGAAAAGCCAACCTCAGTCAAAGGTGCTGATTGTTATGACCGGTACCGAGTCCGTATGGAAGAAATGCGACAATCATGCCGCATGGTTCTAGATGCTCTCAACAAGATTCCTGGTGGGAAGAATACCAACTATGCAAACGGTGATGAAATGATTTACACCAAAGCACCAACACGCGCTCCAGAAGGTGCAACAGGATTCAATAACTACGAATGCACTCGAGGTGCGTCACAATTTTACATCCAAGGAGGTGGCGAAGGTAGAGGAAAGAACCCCTATCGTGTCTCTATTCGTTCACCTATGTTCATCACAATTCCTTATGTTGCAAAGACAATGATTGGCTATAAGATTGCAGATATCCCTGCGATTATGGGTAGCTTTGACCCATGTATTGGAGAAACGGACCGCTGAGGTGATTGCTATGGACGACATCTATGACTTACGCAGCATTTTCCTTGGTAAAGACAGTCTTGTCACCTCCATCATCACTTCAGTACTTGAAGGAACACCTTTGGAAGAGAACGCCTCCGATCTTTCATTCCTCGTTGGAACCTTTGCAGTTGTCAACATCGTTTTCTTGATGTTGTTTTTCAGTCAATTCGCAATCCTTTGGATTGAACGCAAGGCTGTTGCTCGTATGAATGACCGTCGTGGAGCAACTACCGCCCTTCGTTCACTTTGGGTAGGAGAAAACGGAGTGACTGCTGGGGAATGGTGGAATATGCTACCATTTGGCGGCAGCATTGTCGGTGCAATCAATAAATTCCTCAACAAGAGATTTGGTAACCGTGATGAAAAATTCCCAACCGTCGACCGAGTAAATAACAGGTCATGGATGGGATATTCAATCTTCCCCGGTTTCTTTCAAAACGTTGCAGACGGCATGAAATTTTTGCTCAAAGAACACATGGTTCCTCGGCGAGCGGACAAATTGATTTTCGAGGTATCTCCATTCCTTATCGTTTCTTCGACTTTGTTGATTCTTGGAATCATCCCCTTGTCAAGTGGAATCTATGCAACCAATCCTGACCTTTCAATTCTTTACGCCATTGCAATATTTGGTATTGCCCCAATTGGTGTATTCTTTGCAGGTTGGTCTTCTAACAACAAGTATACCTTGATCGGAGGTATTCGTTCAGCAGCCCAACTCACAGCATACGAAATCCCCCTTCTCCTAACTCTTCTTTCAGTTGCCATTCTATCGGGCACCTTCAACATCATCGAAAGTATTCATTTCCAGCATGCTGCTGGTTCTTGGAATCTGTTCTTGATGCCTTTGGGCGCAGTTCTATTTTTAGTCACCATGATTGCAGAAGTCGAGCGAGTCCCCTTCGATATGCCAGAAGCAGAGGCTGAACTGGTTGAAGGGTGGTGGACTGAATACGGAGGTATGCGTTTCGGAATGCTGTTTATGGCAGAATACATCCGAACCTATGCTGCCTGTTTCTTGTTCACACACTTTTTCTTGGGCGGATGGCACCTACCATTCCAAGGCACCATTAGCCAAATCCCAATGCTTGGCGATGCATATGTCTTGATTCCAGGTGCGCTTGTTGTTTTGTTGAAGTCTTGGTTGGTCTTCCTTGTTGTTTTCGTTTGGGCACGATTCTCTCTTGCCCGTATCCGAACTGACCAAATTCTCGAATTCGGCTGGAGAATGCTATTGCCACTATCTGTTGCTCAAGTTATTCTTTCAGTTCTATACCGATTGTATCTCTTCCAACCTGAAAACATGTCCTACACTGCAGAAGGTGGTAGCGCTTGGAGCGCATGGGGCGTTCCTATGGTCATCCCTCTTGCTACAACGCTTCTTTGGCTTGCAATATTCTATATTCTTCTCAATGATGAAGATAAAGAGGCTGCTCCAGATAGAATGTATCACGTTTACACATTACAGCCCGCGGGAACGCATACTCCGGGAAAGGACTGAGGTGATTTATCATGCCAATGCATCCACACGCAAAACCGAATTTCAGAAACCTTTTCTGGTATCCGTTTAAGATTACTCTAATCACTGCCCTTCGTACTTTCCCATTCTTTGGAAAGTGGTTGGGTAAAAGGTTAGATTGGGGCTACCACAATTCGGAACATCCAGAATTCCTTGATGCCAATAGTAAAGTCCGTGCAGAAAAAACCTCACAATTCAATGATGTCAGTGCACAAACTTTTGCGCCTGACCGAGTTACTTCGGATTTGTTCCCAACACTTTGGAAACCACAAACAGTTCAATACCCTTACGAACGTCTTGAGGAAATGGAGCCTTGGCTGTTTGTTCCAGGGAATTATAATGGTAGAATTGGTGTTATTTGGGAAACATGTACTGCATGCAAATTGTGTGTAACCGCCTGTCCTAACGATTGTCTTCACATGACCACGGAATTGCGTGTTGATGTTTTGGACGGAGCAGATGGCGAACACGGTGGAATGGGTGGAGAACTCGAAGTCGGTGGACACGCAGCAAGCCTTCTACCAGAAGTCGCAGCAACCCTTGAAGATTTCAATCATGTAACTGCACACACAGAAACCCCAAATGAATGGCGCTTCGGAGAAGTGCTTGACCTTTCAGGCAGTACTGCAACTATTCGCTGGAATGATTCCGGAGAAGAAGCGATTTTGGAACAGTCTGATTTGCGAGTAGCTGACGACCAAATTGTGTCTGGGCGAATTGATTTGGGACGCTGTATGTTCTGTGGCTTATGCATGGAAGCATGTGGCTTCACTTCTTTCTTCATGACCAATGAATACGACGGAATGTCAGGATTCACCCGTCAAGAATTGTGGTTTGATGCAAGTCGAACACGTGTTTTACCATCTATCCATCAAGAAGCAGTCGATACTGAACTTGCAAAGCGTGCTACCAAAGAGCGCACAAAACGGGCGAAGAAGGCAGCAAAGGCAGCAAGTGAAAACAAAGCGGAAGAGGGTGCTTGAAATGGATATAGCAAGTATTGCCGAAACAGGCGTATTCTTTTTGTTTGCAACAATTGCCATACTTGGCGCTCTTGGTTTGGTTCTTGCACAGCGCGTGGCACATTCGATGCTTTCGTTGATTTTTTCATTCATGGCCGTATCAGGAATATTCATTCTCTTGGGTGCAGAATTTTTGGCTGCAATTCAAATTCTTGTTTATCTTGCCAGCGTCGGTCTTGTGGTACTGTTTGGTATCATGTTAACGCGACGTCAAATCTTAGAGGAGGACTTTGAATGAAATTGGTATCATTATTCACTCGTATGGGCTTGTTGGCCCTAGGAATGATTCTCGTTGCCGTTCTCAGTGCGGACAGTGTCTGGGAAAACAGCAGTGAAGAGCACCCTACGACCAGTGGTCTTGCAGATTCTTTGCTAAGTGATTGGGCTTTACCTCTCGTTATTCTTGGAATTCTTATGTCCATGGCTATGATTGGTGCAGCCTACCTCGTTCGTGATGAGCGAATGGAAAATCTTCTTTGGGAATTTGGAGGTGAAGAGGAATGATTGATCCAGCATTGGTTTCCGGCCTCTCCGCTTTGATGTTCGTCATTGGATTGGGCGGTGCATTCACACGAAAGAATGCGATTATTGTCCTCATGTGCATCGAATTGATGCTCAATGCAGCAAACATGCAATTTGCAGCAGCAGCAGTCCATCATGGTGATACAACCGGATGGGTTTACACACTCTTTGCCATTGCTATTGCGGCTAGTGAGGTTGCGATAGGTTTGGCGATTTTCCTTGCTGTTTACGGGCAACACGAAACGATATCATTGGACGATGTGGATGTCCTAAAGAACTGAGGTGATTGAATGTCAGGTACAGAAGTTACAACAACAGTTCATTCAGAATGGATGCAATACGCGCCACTGATTATTATATTACCAATGGTGGCTTTTGGAGTCATTTTGTTCCTTGGCCGAGTGTTTAACGGCCATCCATTTTGGAAGAAGAATCTCAAGGAAGGCGGCCTTATTGCTTTGCCAGTTATGGCTGCAAGCTTCATTCTTTCCTTACTGTTGATTTCAGAATTCCTCAAAGGCTTCACGAGTCTTGATGAAATTTTTGAACAGATTGCCTGGGTAAATACTGGAATTTGGAACGGAGGAAGTACTACCGAACCAGTTTCATTCGGTTTCGGAATTTATGTAGACCACGTCACCGTTATGCTGCTCTTCGTTGCATCATTTTTGTGTCTTCTCATTAACATGTTCAGTATCGGTTACATGAATACCGACCCAATTAACGATAATCGTAACCATCGATTCTATGCAGAATTTGTATTGTTCTGTGCTGGAATGCTCGGAATGGTTCTTGCAGATTCTTTCCTCTGGTTATTTATTTTCTGGGAGATTATGGGTCTTTGTTCTTACCTCCTAATCGGATTCTACTATGAACGCCCAAGTGCAGCATCCGCAGCCAAGAAAGCATTCTTGACAACTCGAATTGGTGATGTATTCTTGATGATTGGATTGGTCATGCTTTGGGACTTATTCGGCTCCCTTGACTATGCAGTGGTCTTTGCTACTGAAAATATCGATGCGGTTGCAGCATCATCTGCTGGAACGCTTCAATGGGCTCTCGGATTGATGTTTATCGGCGCTGTTGGCAAATCCGCTCAATTCCCACTCCACGTTTGGCTACCCGACGCTATGGAAGGTCCAACACCTGTTTCTGCTTTGATTCACGCAGCGACCATGGTCAATGCTGGACTCTACCTAGTTGCTCGAATGTTCCCATTCTTCGGTGCAGAATCACTTCACGGAGATTTAGATGACCTCGCATTCATCATTGCAGCAATTGGCGGAATTACTGCTGTAATGGCAGCAGCCATTGCCTTTGTTCAGATGGATTTGAAGAAAGTCCTTGCTTATTCGACAATGAGCCAACTTGCATACATATTCACTGGTTTAGGATGCGCAATGTATCTAGCAAACACACTCGATTGGCATCATGACAGTGAAGCACATTACATCGTCGTCGTCGCCTTCGGAGCAGCACTATTCCATCTCTTCAACCACGCCATGGCAAAAGGAATGTTGTTCATGGCAAGCGGTTCAGTGATTCACGAAGTACATCATGCCCATCACCATTTACATCACGATGACGACCATCATGACGATGACTTTGATGCTCAGTCGATGGAAAATATGGGTGGATTGGCCTCTAAAATGCCGATCACTGCTACAGCCATGCTGATTGGTTCTGCTTCAATTATGGGGCTACCTCTTATTGGCGGCTTCTGGTCAAAAGAAGGCATTATTGCAAACGCTTGGCGAGTCGCTCAAGATGACCCACGTTTCCTTTTCCCCGCAATGTGTGTTCTAATCGGTGCAGCAATGACTGGCTTCTACATGTCACGAATGTGGTTGAAGACCTTTGCAGGCAAGCCAAATAACGAGGTTGCAGCACATGTCGGGCCAACAAATACATGGATTAAAACGCCATTATTTATTCTGACTTTCGTTTCTCTTTCATCGATTCTTCTCGCTGGAATGGGCTTTACACATTGGGCTGCCGATACCGAATACAGTTTCCTTTCAGAGCATAACATCTTTGAAGGAATTCTATATGAAATGGAACACGCGTTTGCTAACCATGATTCGTTCTTCTTCATTCTAACCTATGTTGCCATCTTCTTAGGGGCAATCATTGGCCCTGGACTTGCTATGGCCCTTTACGGCGGCAAATTAGCGAAAGGTGAAGAGACCAAGCCTTGGATGCGCCCAGTTATTGAAATCAGTGCATGGGTAAACAAGCGATTCCATTTCGATAACAGCGCCTTTACAGAATCCAGTTTGGCCACCGCTCTTGAAAATCGACTTTACATCGATGAATACTATGACAAAGCAATGGTTAACATCGTTGCCGGATTCTCTAACAAGGTTGCTGAAGCTGATGCTGAAGTTATCGATGGAACCATCAAAGCAATAGAAACTGGTTCTCAATCGCTTTCTACTGTCGTGCGTTCTTTGACCACTGGTTCAGCCCGTGATTACATACTCATGGTCGCAGTTGGGACATTAGCACTTTTCTTACTCATATGGGGGGTGGCTTGAATGCAAGATTGGATTTCTATGCCTCTTGTAGGGTTCCCATTGGTCGCAAGCATTGTCTTACTGGCTTTCGTTTCTAATACTAATGAATCGATGCGAAAGCGTTTGTCTAACCCAATTCGAATGGCTTCGTTGATCTTTTCATTACTTCTCTTGGCTATCACAACAGGAATGTTCTTCCAATATTTCGGAAACGTAAGTTGGGAAGGAATTTCGTTCAATAACTACGAATTTGCACATCGTTACACATGGATAGAATCTCTTGGCATACATTGGTCAGTTGGTTTGGATGCATTGTCATTCCCAATGGTTTGGCTAACCACTTTCTTGCTTCCAGTAACGATAATCGCTACATGGAATGAAAAGAACGGTGCTGTTTATTTCCCAATTTTATTGGCCATGGGTGGCGCTTTAATCGGTGTTTTCGTCGCACTTGACTTGTTTATGTTCTACGTGTTCTGGGAATTGACATTGATTCCAATGTTCTTCTTGATTCTCATGTGGGGTGGAAAAGACCGCAAATACGCTTCACAGAAATTCTTCATCTACACCTTTACTGCCTCTGTGGTAATGCTTCTTGGTTTAATTACACTGTACTTCTTCCAAGATTCTGCAAATCCTTTGGAGTACGCAGGCTCAATGACCGGTCGAACATTCGACATTCCAACCATCACTCAACACGCATTGATGGAGAACAGCAATGGAAACTGGTATCTGGGTGCAAATATCCAAAAGGTCCTGTTTGCAATGTTGATGCTTGGATTCCTTGTCAAACTCCCAGCAGTTCCATTCCACACTTGGCTGCCTGATGCTCACGTTCAAGCTCCAACTGGTGGTTCGATGTTACTGGCAGGTGTTATGCTGAAAATGGGTGCTTATGGAATGTTTAGACTTCCAATAAGCCTCTTCCCACACGCATTGCAATACTTCCAATTCGTTCTGTTGGCTATCGGTATGGTCTCTCTTGTTTGGGGCGCTATTGTCTGTCTTGGCCAAACAAATCTCAAGAAAATGGTCGCTTATTCTTCAGTCTCTCACATGGGAGTAATTCTCATCGGTATCGCAACAATGCAACCAATGGGCTGGGCAGCCGCTCTGTTCATGATGTTCGCTCACGGAATCATTAGCCCAATGCTGTTCGCAGTCTGTGGTGCATTCAAGCACCATTACCACAGCATGGAAATTGGTGCTATGCGTGGAATGGCGAAGCATTCGCCATGGCTTGCTACATCGATGATGTTCGCTTGGATGGCATCTCTTGGGCTTCCTCTATTGGCTGGATTTGTTGCTGAATTAATGATGCTCATTGCACTATGGTATTTCCTTGCAGCAGAAGGCTTGAGCGTCTTTTGGATGGTTGGTCCAGCATTGGTATTGGCCGTTACAGCAGCCTACTACCTTTGGTCAATGCAACGAACCATCTTCGAAGGTGGAGATGATACACAACCACCTGCCTCTTTGGGTAATGGCCCTGTTCCAGATATTGCAAACCCCGAGAAGTTAGCGATGATTATTCTCGCATTTTTCACCATTGCCTTTGGTGTCATGCCTTGGATTGCATTAGATATGATGCACGATTGGACGATTCAAATATTCGAGGGATTGGTTTTACCGATCCTTGGCGATTTTAGTGGAGGTGCCTGATATGTCAAACATGACCACAGTCGAACCTTTTGGTGATGGATTTGTTAGTGCTCTTTGTCCAGAGTTGATATTGTTCACTGGCATGTTGTTGTTGATTCTCGTTCCAAATTTGGGACAAGGAACATTCCGTATCCCTGGCACACAAATTAGACTACCTTGGCTACTAGGCGGCACCCGCTTCAAGTTTACCAGCGACCCACGTTTGCCGGCATGGATTGCTTCAATAACACTTGGTGGTGCATTTGCTAAAGTACTATACACATTTAGTCAAGGACTTGAGCGAGTAAGTATTGTTTCTGAATCCGGAAAGGAATTATTGCTAGTCAATGGATTCAGCCGTATTTTTGAATTGATTTTCTTCGGCGCTTTAGCATTGGCGGCATTCTCGAGTATGAATCGTCTTCAAGTCAATGGCATCGGTGCGAAAGTATCAGAACAAGAGTTGTATAACAATCGAAGACAAGCAGACTTCTACATTCTCATGGTCACCTGTGCACTTGGAATGTCGGTTGTCGCACTTGCACAAGACCTGTTTGTCTTATTCATTGGCCTTGAACTTGCTTCGTTCTCAACATATGTTCTCGTAGCATTCCTCAAGGAATCGAAAGTCGGTGTTGAATCTGGAATGAAGTATTTCATTGTCGGTTCAGTTGCATCCGGTGTTGGTCTTTACGGCCTTTCAATGCTCTACCTTTGGGCGGGTTCCCTCCAATTCAGTGTTCTTGCTGCCACATTTGCTGAATCTGGAACCACCGCATTACCACTTATTGGAATTGGTTTTGTCTTGGTTGGATTCGGATTCAAAGTGAGTGCGGCACCGTTCCACTTTGCTGCTCCAGATGCTTACTCTGGTGCAACCAGCCCAGTAGCTGGTGTTTTAGCAACAGCAAGTAAGGCAATGGGAATGATTGGATTGGTTCGAATGCTGTTGATTGTAGCAGCACCTGAATCCAGTGATGGCAGTGCTGTTTGGCTTGTCTGTCTAGGGGCTATGGCTGCTATTACCATGACTTGGGGTAACCTTGCAGCTCTTGGAAGCGATAATCCAAAGCGAATGCTTGCTTACTCGTCTGTAGCACATGCAGGCTACATGTTGGCCGCATTGACCGCAGTTGGGGCATGGAACTGGGATGCGGCAGTTTCTGGTGATGCCAGTGCAGCAGCCGTTGCAGTCATGACAGCTCTTCTATTCCACCTCGTTGTCTTGGTAGCCTTCAAACTCGGTGCATTCCTTGTATTGTCCCTTCTTGAATCAGAAGGTGGTGCTTCTCGCCTCTCTTCACTTGGTGGATTGGCCAAGAGAGAACCACTTCTTGCAGTTGCTATGTTCATCTTCATGATTTCACTTGCCGGAGTTCCTCCAATGGCTGGATTCCTTTCGAAGTTACTTGTCATCATGGGAATCGTTCGCGTTGCTGTAGGTGGCATGGGAGCCGAAATCGCTGATGGCGGAATATATGCTCTTGGAGATATGCATTGGGTTTGGTGGCTTGCGCTGTTGATGGTGATCAATTCCGCCATCTCAGTATTCTATTATCTCCGAGTAGTCGTTGTGATGTTCTTTGATGAACCTGAACAAGGTCGTGAAGGTCCTCTACCAAATGGCTGGCAAGTACGCGTTGCGATTCTTGCTTGTGTCCTTACTACTATCTTGGTTGGTGTTGCTGGGGATTCACTCATCCGCTTGTGTGAAATGGCTGCTCAAAGTCTCAATTACAACTGGTGAAGTTACGAATTTCCATTAAACGCCTCATTGCGTCACTGTAAGAGGCTTTTTGTGGGTGCTGTATTCAAGAAGGGTCGGCTGTTGGGCTGAATAGGTGAGGCTGATTGGGTCGACGTTATGAAGAAAAAGTGGACATAGAAGAGCTTGCTCGTCTTGAAAACCCTGAGGACTCTTCTGGAGGAAAAATCCGTGTCAAAATGCCGAACCGAAAAATCAACGAAATGTTTGCTTTTGCTGAACAAATTCTCGGTGGTCGTCGAGTGACTGTTTTGTGTGAAGATGGTGAAACACGTATGGCTCGAATACCGGGCAAAATGCGTCGTCGACAATGGGTTCGTGATGGTGATTTGATTATTGTCTGGCCTTGGGATTTCCAAGATTCAAAAGCAGATGTCAAGCACCGTTATTCGAAAACACAAGCAATGTATCTCTCACGCAAAGGCGTCTTGCCAAAGGAACTTGATTTCTTTGGAATGAATACTGCAACAGATGATGATGATGATGAATTCTCAGATACCTTTGGTTCTGTAGATGCTCCGGAAGTTGCAGAAGAAGACGAGATGTCTGAAATCGCAGATTCCGATGATGAAGATGATGATTTGTTTGGCTCCGATGGTGACGATGACGATGATGATTTGTTTGGCTCCGATGACGGCGACGAAGATACTTCTGAAGAAACAGTTGTCGAAGAAGTTGTCGAAGAAGTACCTCATGTTCCCGTTGAAGAATATCCTGCTGAAGACGAAGTCGACGATGATGACGACGATGATGACGACCTCGAAGCTTTGTTTGGCTGAAACCGTATGATGCGTGACCCTGGGTGTGCGTATGGTAAAAGACGACGATTGGAATGATGAGTTGGGTTCCAACAAACGCCAGCGTAAGCGTCGTCGTCAGCACAAGCAACCGCGCGAAAGTAATGTTTCTGAACAGGGCAAAGATGATGATTTTGCCAAATCAGAACAAGACCATTTTCTCAGCAATCTCGAGGCAAAGTCCGGTGCTTTCAATTGGATGAAAGAAGACCGCTACAAACGAATGTTCCGAGATATTGAATCTAAAATTCAAGGCGCTATAGGTGCAGGAACATACGATTGGGTTGACCGGAGAGTCTTCGACCAAGTGTTTGATCGCATGACTCTAATGTCGTTGTATAAATTGATGAAAGGTGGAGTAATTGATACACTTGACTTTCCAATTGCCCGTGGAAAAGAAGCTCACGTTTTCCATGCCACCGATATCGACGGCAAAACCGTGGCAGTCAAAATTTTTCATACTTCGAATGCAGTCTTCAAAAATCTGATACAATATATCGAGGGTGACCGGAGATTTGGAGGCTTACGCCGCCGTCACCGAGACCTTGTTGATATTTGGGTACGTAAAGAACATCGTAATCTATCAAGGCTTGCTCGTTGGGGCCTAAATGTCCCCAAGCCAATCGGAATACACAAGAATGTCTTGGTTATGGAATATTTAGGAACTGAAGTTTCTGCGTCTCCTAAACTCCGTGAAGTAAAGGTGGAGAATCCAGAAGTTGTGTTTGAAGATTTACTCGAGTTTTTGGCGATTTGTTGGCAAAAAGCAAATCTGGTTCATGGCGATTTTTCACCGTACAATATTCTTTGGCACAACGATGGAGCAGTGGTAATTGATGTTGGACAAGCAGTTATACAAACACATCCAAAGGCTCAAGAATTCTTGGTGAGAGATGTTACTCGCTTGGTCGAATGGGCTACAAAAAACGGTATTGAAACCTCTCTTGCAGAGTCCATGTATGAAGTGCTTAATATGGATTTAGACCACATACAGCCTGTTGTCTTTTCAGATGAAGAAGAATAATCATTCTTCTTCCCAACTGACATCTTCATCCTCAGCGAGTTCCATCATCTCTATGACAGCCTCTTCATCTTCAGGGTCGACTTGAGAAGCACGCATACGTCGAGAGCGACGTTGAGCAAGGTCGGAAAGACCTGGAACCAATTCCTCGAATCCAGTTGCAGGCATCTCGACATCTTCTCTCACTTCAATTGATTCAAGTTGGCGATTCGAAATACGAGAACGACGTCGATCACGTTCGAGGAAATTGAG
>ENA-OREN01000600-OREN01000600.1-marine-metagenome-genome-assembly--contig:-NODE-600-length-49610-cov-4.057214_pt1 | contig 49610 bp, 55 predicted proteins | sample MGYA00248624_ERZ508555 | MGnify/ENA primary metagenome ERZ508555 (study PRJEB26222, sample SAMN06267773) | marine metagenome | isolation source: Saanich Inlet, British Columbia, Canada | place... | reverse complement strand
TAATATTTTAACAGTATATGATGAAGACCAACCAGAATATTTTTCATTATTTCCCCCTTCTTCCCAAAAAAAATTATTTAACATATCTAAACATAAAAAATAATTATTTCCATTATGTTTAATAATATTTGAATGAGGAATTCCAGTCATTATCTGAACTTCTGGAGGTTCCGATGGATAAGTTTGTGGAAATTTTAAAATACAATGAATTATAATTCCCTGATATCTACCTGACTCTGGACATATATTAGCATGCCATTCAAATAAATTATCTTCTAAGAGTTTGTATGTAATTAATGGGGTGCGTGAAGAAGTAACTGTTCCTGATAATCTGGGAATAACTGATTTTGATGCTGACCATGGTGTTTCAGAAAGAGTAAGATTAGAAAACGAAGTTCTAAAGGCCATCTCCTATGGTCTTGGTAAAACATTATTTCATCGTGCTGCCTTGCCATATCTTGATGAAATTGCTCCAATCATCTCAGGGATTTGTAATTCAGAAAAAAATATGGGTGGTAGGTTGCACGGGAGATTATTGTCTGCAATTATAAGTCCAAATTCTGAACCAGGATTTGAAAGAAAGTATCATTCTGAATTCGCTTCATTAAGAGGAATTGTGGGACAAATAAAACAAAATGCCACTGAGTTTAAAGCAAAATTAAAAGGTCCATTTTGTGATCTTCTTGGGCTAAAACCATTTAAGTATGATCAGCACATGAGACAAATTAGAACTTTCGATCCTTCATCTCTTTTTGAGACATTAATTACTTATGGTACATTAAGAGATTTTGATCTAGCAAAAGAAGTTTATCGAACTAAAAAAGGCTCTACTAGGTCAACAGATAGAAAAAATGTATTAGCAGCAGAAATGTTAGTACACACTACTGATTCTAAAGTTAATGTTTTATCAATAGATAAAGATATTCCTGAGATTGTGGATTTAAGAAAAAAATGCAGGATTGACTATGGCAGATTTGGAAGAAAAATAGCTGAGAGTTCTGTACGTGAAAGATTGGAAGAAGTTCTTAGGGCAGCATAGTTTATTCTAATATTTTAAAAAAAAAGTTTAACTGGTCTCAAATCTATTCTGATCTTTATCTTTTCATAACCAAAAGATATAAAACTAGTAAATCTTCAAAAATATAATCATGAAATACTCAGCAGCATTAACTAATATAGTAGCAGGAGCAGTTCTAGCAGCAACTCTAGCACCAAGTACTTCTATTGCTGGTGATGAATATCATACAAACCCTTGTACTAATGGATACACTATTGTAACTTCTCAAGATGTCGTTGCTGCATATGATGCTGGAAAAAAAGAATTTTCTTGTATCAAGTTCGCAGATACACACACGACATTTCAAAGATCTTTTAGTGGAAAAGATTTGTCAGGAATTAGACTTACAAATGTTTCTTTGCCAGGAGTAACTTTTGAAGAAGCAAACCTTTCAGGTGGATATCTACAAGGAGATTTTGGCGCAACAACAAATGATACCTCTTTTCATGGAGCTAATCTTTCTGGTGCAACAGTTAAAGGGAATCTTAATTTTGCAGATTTATCTAATACGAATTTAACTGGTACAAATTTAATTTATTCTAATTTAACTCACGCTGATTTAACTGATGCAACTGTGTCTTATGGCACTAGGCTTCCAGCAGCTATGCTTTGCGTTAAATTAACCGGCATTAGGGGACTCAGGCCTCAAAGGGAAAGAAGAAATAATCCTCCAAAAAGAATAGAAACAGCATTAAGTGGAGTTACATGCCCAACAGGAATTCTAGTCCCTAGGACTCTTGAAGATACAGTACAATAATAACTTTCTAGAAAAAAATATTTATTCACTGCTGATTTTCTTTTTTCATCTTGTCATGTTCACGAAGCCACATTAAACCAACTTTAATCATAACTTTATTGAACCGATCTGAAACGCGATATGTTTTTTTATACATATCATAATCAATTAAACCTAAACTTTTCATTGGAGTTAATATCCGATCATAAAACTGACGCCTATTATACGAAACTCGTTGTTCTTTACTCATTGGCCCTCTTGCTTCAGATAGAACTACTTTTCCTTCATGCAAATTTGTTGCAAATAGGCTCATTTCAGTTTTGCCAATTTCTCCTTCATTTGCCATCATGTGCTTTAGAAGGAGTTTACCTACAATCTCTTGCTGTTCTGTTGCAAAGATTACTTTGTAGATATCTTCGGGCATATTGTATAGATCAAAGAGGATAACCATACATAAATAATAGAAAAACGCTATATAAATGTTACCTAATCGTATACTAAACTGGCCTAAGGTGACATGATAGTCAAAATAAACCACTAAGAAGTCTCAAATCAACCAAGCATCTGGCCTATTATATTGTAATACAAGGTCAAGATTTTCAGGTTCAACAGGGCAATAATGCATATGGCTATCTGGATTATTGTCTGGGCACCCTTCAACATAGGGTTCTGGTGCTCCTTCACAAATACCTTCAGGATCATATGATCTAAATTCTGTCACTGGCCCACATTCGAATGCTGGTCTAAACTGTTCTGCATCACTATAACAAGCAGGAAGTCCCAAAGAAAAAACCACTCCTCTAACTAATCTGTCTATGCTCATACTACTTTTCATAACCGAATTATTATAAAGCTGCTGACAAATAATACAACACATGCATTATACTATCCTTGACTGTTATACTGATGAAGCATCAGGCCTAGGTGTTCCACCATACTTAGGGACCTATCCAAGATACCTTTACGCAAAACTCAAACATGATTATCCTAAAGCTACAATCTCATATCTAACTATCGATGACCTAAGACTTTGGAAAAAATACAAAGGTAAAATCAAACCAACAACTACTAAAGATACAACTAATCTGAAAATATACAACTTAACAAATAACAGCGCAAAAGAAATAATTAAATCTACAAATAAATTGTTCATCGTTTTAGGAGTTCACGTTCCAGGAAAATACCTAAGTGCACTCCCAGGTACAATCAAAGAACTTCTTCCATTAATTAAAGATATTAGAAAAACAAAAGTACTAACAGGTCCAGCAATTTACGGAACCCAACTAGAAGGTGGAAAGTTTGCCGAAATTCTCTCTTCAAAACAGCAAGGCCAATTAAATATTCAATTAGAAGAATATAATCAATCTTTTGAAGAGTTAGCTACATACGCACATCTTGGTGCAGAATTACTAACTCAAATCCCTCAGCGTAGAATTATTGAAATTGAAACTGGACGTGGTTGCAAAGTTGGTAAATGTTCATTTTGTACAGAACCACTAAAATCAAGATTTCAAAACAGACCAAATGAAGACATTCTAAAAGAAGTGAAGGCGTACTACGAAGCTGGAGCTAGGTTCTTCAGACTTGGAAAACAAGCGGATTTTTACGCTAGTGAAGACCCAATCAACTTACTCAAAGAAATAAATAAACATTGTCCTGATTTAGAAATGCTGCACATTGATAATGTTAATCCAAATAGTGTGGTCGCTGATAAAGATCACGCCATTACAAAAGCCATTGTAAAATACTGCACAGAAGGAAACATCGCAGCTTTTGGTGTAGAATCATTCGACCCAGATGTAGTTAAAGCAAATCTTCTAAATACACATCCAATTATTGCACGTAAAGCAATTGAAATAATTAACCAGTATGGGGCAGTTCGAGGCAAGAATGGGCTTCACAAATATCTCCCAGGAATCAATATCATCTTCGGTCTTCTAAAAGAAACAAAGACTTCCCATAAACTCAACATAGCGGCCCTCCAAAAATGTTTAGATAATAACTTACTCTTACGACGAATCAACGTACGTCAAGTTGCGGTTCTGCCTGATACCTTTCTAGAAAAACATGGTGGTAACAAGTACTTACGAAAAAACAAACACCTTTATTGGAAATGGAGAAACCAAATTCGTCAAGAGATTGATTCACCAATGCTAAAACGTTTATTTCCAATTGGAACAATTCTAACAGATGTCTACACTGAGATTTATGATGGGTACACAACCTTTGGAAGGCAAATGGGGACTTATCCTATTGTTATCGGTATTCCTCACAAGGACAAAGAAACAGGCAAACCCAAAAGAATTCCTCTAAACAAAAAAATAAAAGTAAGAATCACAGCTCATATGCTTAGGTCAATCACCGCAGAATTAGTGGAAGAATAGCTGGTCTATCACGCGGTTTAATTTCTATTTTCAAAAATGTCTTTTTAGATTCATTACGTGCCTTAGAGATATTTTGTGCTCTTAGTTTCAAACCAAGTACTAAAACTGTCATACCTAGTGTCAAACTAATTCCTACAACTATACTAAGTAGTAAGTCTGAAAGTACAAAAGCAGCATATGAAAAAGAAATGGTATTGCCAACACTCCAAAGAGCATACGAATAAACATTAGCACTAGATTTTTTATGAAAATACAAATCACGAATAGTTGGGAGATACGCACTAACAGAAATTACAGCAACGCCAGCGTATAAAATACTCAAAAGTCCAATAAACCATCCATTCATAAAAAAGAAAATGTAATGAGATATAAAAACAAACTGACACATAGTTCTATAAGACAAACTGACATATACTTTGCCTAAGCAAAGGTTTAGGGGTCTCGAAGAGTTCCCAAAAAGTTATAGAACAGTAATTCTTTTTCTAAACTTTCACTTCTTCACAGCAATTTTCCATAACTGTTCGAAATGCTCAAGGTAAGTTTTAGCAACTCCTGAATTTTTAATCATCACAGCGGTAACTGGTGTTCCCCAAGTGACAATTACTACTCTATCTCCATAGACAAATGTATTGGTTGGATTAAAATCACTAGTTTCTAAAAACCGATATTTTGTTGTACTCGCAACTTTCTTACCAAAAGAAAATGCTTCTCCACCGCGACGTACAGAAATTACTCGCTCCTTAATTTTCTTCAAACGTAAATCTCTAAAATATTGTGGCATGAAATATGGGAGTGCTTCACTATATCTTGAGTCATCAAGTCCTGTAACGCAAACCTCAGTCCCAACATTTATTACATCTTTTAGAAAATATTTGAGCCCTTCAGGCCCTTGGAACACTTCAACAAAAGTATCATCTCGCGGCAAGGCTTGCAGATGAGATAATTCAGGAAGTATCTGTCTCAATTTTTCTTCACGGCGCAAAAGCTTTTCTTTTTTCTCTTCTACATAATGGATCAACTTTTCAGGGTCAGCTGCTCTAAATATTTTCTTATTCCCTTTCAAAACATAAGAAACAAGCCCTCTGGAAATTAGCTGTTCTAACTTATCATAAACATGCACTCGATAAATACTTGTACCTTTGCCTATGTCATATGCGCTTTGGCTTCCTTTTTGCAGCAAATAGACATAGATCGCAACCTCGTTTTGAGTAAGTCCTAATTCTCTAAGCGCTTCCAATTCCATAACCTAGCAAATACTTCTCTCCAATAAAAAGCTTTCGTACTAATCTGGTACGACTAGCTTTATTAAATAACTAGAAACCACTATGGAGTAACAACAAGTAACTCACTAAGAGGTGACAAACGATGTGTAAGAAAAAATGTGATGGATGGTTCAAATGTAAGGAGTTTGCCAAAAAAGTGGTTGAAGAATCATCAAAAAAAATTGCAGAACTAATCATTGTAGGGCTAATACTTGGTGTTAGTCTCAAAATGCTACTTGCAATTCCAGCGGTACTTGTTGGAGTTACAGCAGCAAAGGCAATCACAACAAAACTCCTCTAAGAAGGAGCAACGAACAAAAACAAACAAAATCAAACAGGTGATAAAAATGAATGAAGACACAATCGCAGATACATATGTACAATTAGCTCATGAGCATGCAGATGCACTAATTGCTGTAGGTGTGGCACAAGACATTAATCATTACAAACCATACTCTGATCAAACTCTTACTGTTCACCATTCTGTTGAATCTCTTATCTCTGGAGAAATAGATGCAGAAGATATCAAAGAACAAGTAAGGAAAATATATGATTCTGATAGGGTGTCCAATCTAAAAAAGGCAATTTCTACAGATCTTACTGCAATGCCATTAGATCTTGCAGGTTTTGCTAAGGTAGTTAGTGGCCTACTTGTAAGTCCAGTATATAGTCGTAGAAAAACTGAAGCAGGTTTAGAAGGATTAAGTATGCCAGAAGAAATTGAATTTGGTTTAATTCAGAGCTATGCAAGGCATCTTGAAGAAGACGATTTTTCAAAAGGAAATCTAACACTTGGGGCAGAAGGAATTGAATTTCTATTATCTCATGCACATTTAGAAAATTATCTTGCTGTTGTGGAAGATAGCACAAAACGCGAATCAATAAGGGATTATGTTTGTGCAGAAAATCCATACAATCCACTAATGGTTCTCAAAAAAGTTCATGCAGATATTGCTGATGTTTCATTATCTAACGAAGAAAAAAAAGCATGGGAAGAAATCAGTAGACAAGAAATTTACCTTAAAGAACGGGTAATGGAACCTCATTTCAACCATTTTTCAAATAGGAACAAAATTCCAGACCCTAATTCTCTGCCGACTGGATATGAAAGAGAAGTTGCAAAAGATGCCATCATAATTCGAGAAGCAGTTGACTCTAGTCTCTTACAAGTGAGTGCAAATGACTTTGGACATTATGTGAAAAACCCAAACATTGCAAGTGTTATCGCAGGCCATGTTATTTTTGGAAGAGAAAAGAGTAACGTGTCCTATTATCCAGAAGACTAGTAGAGGACAAAATCAACAAAGACAAAACACAAAAAAATAGGTGATAAAAATGACAGAAGAAAAAAATGAAATTGAAGCAAAAAAAGACTTCACAATTGAATTAAGAAAAGATATGAAAGAAAAATTCATCTCTGTGAACGCAAATAAAAATCAATTTGCAGTGGACTTAGACAAACTAACAGCGTACCAACTAGCACAATTAGTTAGTCAATACAATCACTTCCCAAAAGAGATTGTTAGTTTTCTAATTTGGGCTCGTAAAAATTCAATCAAGCAAAATTGGCATGCAGTTACAAATGAACTTACAAGGAACATTGGTGAAGAATTAGGGACCCAGAGTCTTGGATTTACACATTACCAAATTTTGCTTGACGGATTAAAAAATGGACTTGGTGCAAATTTTCATGGATCATTTCCAAGTACCTACACTACTGGTTTTGTAAATGGAATAACAAATGTTATGCAAAATGAAAGCGCAGAGTTCACTACTGGTGCAGCTTATGCTTTGGAAGCTTCAGCAGTTCCTGAATTAACTATCGTCCAAGCTGTTGTAAAAAAACTATTTTTACTACACAACGAAGAAGATATGCAAGATGAAAATCTAATCTCATTTTTTAAAAACCATCTAAGTGAATGGGAACCAGGTCACGAGGAAGAGCTAAACAAAGCTTCTAAACAATACATCAAAACTGATGAGCAAAAACAGCAGTTCAAAGAAGGATTTTTTGCAGTAATGAAAACGATGGACACTTGGTGGTCTGGAATGGCTAGTGAAATAATTGGGTTGCAAAAAGAACCTAAAGGTGAAATAAAATGAATTTAGCAAACATGTTAGTAAGTGGCCAAATAGGTTCGCACGAACTGCCACTTCAAGAAGAATCAAGCAATGCAAGTAGGGCCTTATGGAAACTTGTAAGGGATTGTGAACACAATGAAGATCAATTTGCTGATCTAACAAATAAGTACATTGAAGCAAAACTAGAAGAAAAAGATACAAGTCAGGCCCACGTTGGAGTTATAGGTTATTTACGTGGTCTAAATCAAGAAGCAGTAAATCGTGGGTATGGGGACGCAGCTAAAAGTGCTATGGCTCCAGACAAACTTCATCTTCATTATCTAGGAGAAGTAGAAACTCACCTCGGAACTATACTTGATATGGCTAATATGTTTGATTTTTCAAACAAATCTCTAGGAGATAAAAATGATATATTGGATTTTGCACGAGCTACAGCAAAAAGAGAATACACTAAGCAAGGAATTGATTTGCCTGATGAAGCGTTTCAAACTGTTATTGGTGACGATGTTATGCTTACTTGCAACCAAAGGTATGTAGGAGAAGTCTTTCCAGCTTTGGTATTACATCAAGTGGCAGTGATCAACTACAATCAAGGTAAATATGAATTTTCTTTGGAATAATCTTCTTTTTTCTTTTCTTTCCCTATATTTTAAAAAACAGTTTTTGTTTTTTCTTCTTAATGATTACAAAACAATACTTTGCTCTCCAAGAAGCCTCTACTTCAAATCAAAGTCTTCCTTTAGTTATCATCATAAACGATCAAGAAGAACTTGGTCAATCACTCCAAATATTAAGCCAAAGAACTGGCCTTCGCGGCCTAAGTTTCCAAAGCTCCTTGCTTCAAGAACTAAATAAACCTTCAACATTAAAACAATCTAAGGCAAATTACTTTGAAATCATATTAGAAGATCAAAAGCACATCCAAGCTATCAAAGAACACTGCCATTCCAAAAACGCATTCATTCAAATCACAATCATTCTTAGCAAATTCTCTGTATCTTTGTTAAAAGAGCTTAGACCTATTTGCAAAAGACTAATCATTGACTTCCAAAACTCTAATTCAATAACAAAGCCAGAATTAAATCATCTCTTCGCGGAATTAATTACTCACAACTTCTATCCATTCACAATTAATGCAAATCCTAAATTAGTTGAACCTAAGTTTCGCGTGGAATACTTCCAGAACTCGCAAGACTCAAAAAAACTCGAAGATAAAGACGCCCTAGCGTTTCTTATGGAAAAACAAGCAGGTGATTTATTATGAAGCAAGAAAATAATCAATCTCTAAAAATTCTACTCCTTGCCTTCAACCTTCAAGAAGATGTTTTCCCACTAGGCCTAAGTTATCTGAAAACTTACGCACAAAAATTCCACCAAGACGTAAACCTCACTATCAAAGAATTCACTCTCTCGTCTCGTGCAAATTATGAAACCAATAAGAATGCACAATTAGCAGCGCTTTCATACATAGAGTTAGAACAGCCAGACTTAGTTGCATTTTCTTGTTACATTTGGAGCGCAGATACTGCTAAAGATTTCGCAATGGCCGTAAAACAACTTTCTCCAAATACAAAAGTTCTTCTTGGAGGAGTAGAAGTCACTAAAGAGAACCTAACTGATGACATTGACTACATTATCAGTGGCGAAGGAGAAATAGCTTTCAAAGAATTAATTGATCACCTCAAAGGACAAAGAGAACTAGAAGAAGTACACAACATCACAACCAGAAATAAAACAACAAATAAAGTTATCACAACGCCCAAGGCCCAAATACAAAATCTTGACGAACTTCCTTTCCCTTACATAATTGGCCAAAATCATCAAGACCAAAAAAATGACTACGCAGTTATTCGTATGGAAACAGCACGTGGATGCTTGTACTCATGCAACTTTTGCCACTATGCTAAGCCAGACTTAAGATTCTTCTCAATTGACTACATAAAAAACTCATTAACATATCTTTTCGACAACTACAATTTCAAATACTTGACTTTCCTCGACGCTAATTTCAACACAAAAAAAGAACGTATGTTTGAAATTCTAAACTTAATCAAAGACAACATCAAAAGAACATCTAAACAAGTAGCAACTCATATTGAACTTCGCCCAGAACTAATTGACAAAGACACCTGCATTAGACTAAATGAACTTGGCAAACACCTAACAATTGATTGTGAACTTGGATTTCAATCTTCTGACTCTGAAGTACAAAAAGCAGCCAACCGTCCAACTAATATGGATAAAGTAAAACAAGCACTCTCTTTACTAAATCAGTATCACATCAGATACAAAATAGATTTGATGTATGGGCTTCCTAAAGATAACTTCTACAAGTTTCTCTCTTCAGTAAGATTTATCTTAAGTCATGCAAACCAGAAAAAGATAGTAGCACACCACTACATGCAACTAAACAACACAGAATTCAAGACCAACCCACAACACAACAAATATATCAAACGTATAAACAAAAACGCCAGTTCAATGGTCATCAAAACAGAGCAGCAAACAACAACTGACCTCTACCTAACTAAACTTTTCACCGACCAATTAAACAACGAACTCAGTTTACTCTAAAATAAAAAAATCAAGAAAACTTTTTAACGAAGTAAGGTTCAAAATCACGTCGTGATAAAAAAGTATTAAATCCTATCTCTTTGTATGGCCTTACTTTATGTTCCAAATGTCCTTGAGTTTCAGGCAGATTGTTCCAAACAATACAAGTTCTATCTGCTCGCATATCTGGTGGAATAAGTCTTGCTCTATATAATCCATAATCTCTGTTATTTCCAAGAACAATAAGGTCAATATCTCCTTTTAGCAGTGTTGTTCCAATAACGGTTTTCTCTGCAGAGCAAGGTTCATCATATGTTAAAGACCGAACACCTCTCTTTTCTTTTTTTTTTGCTTCCCAAATTGAATGTATGATTTTTATTGTAGTATCTTCTAAAATTGGATAATTTACTTCTCCTGCAATATCTAATACTTGCATGGATTTTCTTGTTTTTAATGTCATTTCTATCTTCTCTAACAAAACACTTTGCAAAAACCAAAAGGAAATCAGGGTCACTCGTAATTAAAAATAGCTACCAATATATTAAAAAAACAAGTAAATTTTATAAAGAAATTCCATTTTTATGTGAAAATGAGCTTAGACTTACTAGACAAGAAGATTCTCTATTACTTAGATCTAAATTCAAGATCCACTGCAAAACAAATCGCAAAACTTGTCAGAGCCAAAAAAGAAACAGTACATTTTAGAATCAACAGACTCAAAGAATCTGGCTATATCAAAAATTTCCTTACAACAATTCATACATCACAATTAAACAAATATTATTACAAAATATTTTACAAATTCCACAACCTAAACCCACAAAGCTACAAACAAATAATCACTCACATCAAAACTGATTCAAAAACAGCTTGGTTTGGAGAATTCGAAGGTCCTTATGATTTAGCTTTTCTAATTATTGCAGAATCAATATATGACTTAGAAGAATTCACAAATAAATTCAAAGCAAAGTTTGGTAAACATATCTTGGAGCAAGAAATTCATGTGCTCACATCAGTACACAGGTTTAACTTAAAATTTTTCTACCAAGGTAAGGGTCAGCTTCACACCAAATACCCAAAACAGTTAACCAAATCAAAAATTGACAATAAAGATCTACAAATAATCTCGCTTCTCTCAAACAACGCGCGAATATCACTTTTAGATATTGCAAAAAAGGTGAATCTTGATTCTAGTACAGTTAACTATCGAATCAAAAAACTAAAAAAGCAAAAAGTCATTGGAACACATACTCTTGCAGTAGATTTCAATAAATTTCAAGTGCAACATTACCAAATAAACTTCAAACTCATAAATCCTCGAGTTTCAGAAAAAATCATTGCATATTTTTCACAAATAAAAAATGCGACTTTCGCAACAACAACTATTGGAAAATACGATCTAGCAGTAGAATTTGTTGCAAAGGACAATCGGGAATTAAGAGGCCTTATTGATCAAGCAAAAGAAAAGTTCCAGTCACAAATTCAATCACATGATACATTTCTGATTGTCAAAGAACATAATGTTACTTGGCTACCATAATACTAACCACCACTATTCTTACTCTAAAAGTAATTCTAATAATTAACACACTAAATACAAAACTAATAAATATACTACCTTCAAAATGATACTATGTTAACCTTAAATCAAATAAAACAGCAAATTGAATCCAAACTATCAAACTCAACAGTAGAGATTTTAGATCCACGTAAGGATGGAGTGCACCTAAAAGCAGTTGTAACTTGCAAAGACTTCGAAGGTAAGGGTTTAGTAGAGCAGCACCAAATGGTCTATGCTACAGTAAAGGATTTAATCAACTCAGGGGAATTACATGCCTTAGGAATTGAGACAAAAACAAAATAGATCTAATTAACTAATAATCAAATCAAGCAACAAATAACAATCAAGGTGAATATTAAAATGAACGACGAACTAAAACAGAAGATAGAAAAATTAATCACTGACAACAAAGTATTTCTTTTCATGAAGGGCGATCCAGACATGCCACAGTGCGGTTTTTCTAGCCAAGTTGTATTTGTTTTAAATCAATTAGGCGCAGATATAAAACACTTCAACATTCTTTTAGATGATGAAATGCGCCAAGGTATCAAAGATTTTAGCAATTGGCCAACACTCCCGCAATTATTCATTAATGGCAAATTCGTTGGCGGCTGCGACATCACGCTCCAAATGCACGAATCAGGAGAACTCAAAAAACTTCTTGAAGAGTAATCTCTTCTCTTTTTATTTCCTAAATATTTATGCCAAGCAAGCTTGGTGAACGTTATTAGCCTGTAATAACATTTATAAAGAATATTCAGGCAAGATAGATTCTACTCGTGCCGGTATCGCATAACCTGGTATTGCGCTGGACTTGAATGATTATCTTTAAGTCAAGTGATCCAGTTTCCTCACGGATATCCCAGTTCAAATCTGGGTGCCGGCGCTTTTTATTATATCTTTTTTAGTGGGGTAAACGAGCATTGCGAGCGCATCCCTGGTGCACTATCAAATGCTGCTGTATTTGTGCTAGGCGCTCTTTTTTTAAATTCTAATGCCGACGTGGCACAATCTGGTACTGCGCTGGTTTCGAACAACAAGAAACTTTCTTTTTGAGGTTTCTTGCAGAAACAACCAGTTTCGTAAGATATCTCGGTTCAAATCCGGGCGTCGGCGCTTCTTTTCTACATTTATCACTCATTTAAAATGACTATTTTTGTGTCGTCATCCTTTTAAAAAACAAGAAAACGTAAGTAAAATGGTTCTAGTAAATTCTCATGTTTATTTCACTTTAGATCATGTTAGTGAAATAGAATCTGGTGTAGCTCCATATCTTAGGGAACTTGCTAATTGGAAATATCACGGTGGAAATACACAAGGTGACCGTCATACCAGGAACGAAGTTCTTCTTGCAACAAATCAAATTACAGATTTAGTATATGGTTCTAGTGAAAAAGATTTTATAGCTCACCATAAATATAGAGCACAGATTGCGGCATTATCTCATGATATTGGACTTTCATTTGGATCTTACGATGCACATGAACCAAAAGGTTCAGTATTGCTTCAAAAGATCATGCAAGAATCAAAGTTAGATTTTGGAAGAGCTGACTTAGGTAAAATCTCTATCGCCTTGGGTGAATCAAATATTTTAGTTCCAGCACATTCAACTCTTGGAAAAATTCTTAGGGACGCCGATATTGCCTATGTTGGAAGATTAGGGTCAACTGCTGCATTAAAAAGAATAGATGATCTTCGAGATGAAGTAAGGACATACCACCATCCATTCCTAGAAGAATTTGCAAGAGATGATAAAACTTGGTGGGCATTGCAAGTTAGCTTTATAGAAAATTTAAAGTGGCAAACGCCTCAAGCAAGGGAACTTTATGACCCAGGAAGAATAGTTCTTTTAGAAAGAATTAAGGATATAAATGCGCAAGTACAATCAATATAAAAACTACTTGTGAGTAACTAACTCACATACATCTTTTTAAAGTAAGGTCATAAAAAACAATTATGACTGATTCTGAATTAGAAAGTGCACTACGGGTTCTACGCGCTTTAGAAACAAATCCTGATTTTGATAAAGTTGCAGCTGAACTAAGGTCCAAAGTTGTTGGTATGCCTGGTTATTCTCCTGATTTAGAATTTGATGATCACCCAGAGGACCAACCTAATGTTGTTTTCCATAGGCCAGCTAGTAATTCTATTGTCCAAGGTCCAGTTCGTCCTCCTCTTGAAACAATATTATCTTCTCCAAAACCAGCTCCAATAGTTGCACAACCACTAATAGCTGTACGAAGAGAAGCACCAGTAGTTCTATTGCCTTCACCAGTAAGACCAGTGCCAAGAGCACCTTCTGTTCCTCCAATTGCAACACCTTTGCCTATAGTTAGTGCGCCTTATTTTGCAGGGCCAGTAGCACAACCACTTGCTGCACCAACTCCACTAGTGCGAAATAATGGTCTAAGACCAGCACCTTATGCACCAAGGCCATTAGTTGTTTCAGGCACAGCAGCAAAATCACGATCAGCAAATATAACTCCACAATCATCTAGGCCATCTTTGTTTAGTACATACGCTAAGCCTTTAGCAGTAGCTGCAGTAGCTGCAATTGGTTTAGCAGTAGGTCTCTCTGGATTAGTAGATACTACTTTTTCTTATAATTCTCCTTTCTCTGTTGAAACAGCTGTTTCTAGTCCTGAAACTGCAACACTTGGTACTGCAGGGGTAATTCAATCCCCACCATTAGAAGCAGAAATAATCAAAGAAGTAAAAAGTGTCGCTAAAATTGAATTAACTCCGCAAGATCAACTTCGCTATTTTGTACAAGAAGCAGGTTTAGTTCATCCACTTGGGAAAGAAGTAGATTATAGTTCTGGTGGAGATTCTCAAAATCATGGTTGGCGTTATCTAAAAAGAAGAAGATGGAAAAAAAGTCAAACAATTGACGCGAAGTTAGTGAATGATTGGCACGCAGGAGTAGATCTTGGTACTGTTGGAAAAAAAGGAGTTGAAGCAAATGCAATGTGTAATTCAGACGGAGCATATTCTAGTTGGGTTGGAACTGCAGGAAATGTTTTGACAATTCTTTGTGATGGTTTAGAATTTTCTGTTGATTATTTCCATTTAACAAGTTCTGGATTCAAAGGTGATAAATCTAAACCATATTTTACAACTCCAAAAAAAAAAGCAATTATCAAAAAGTTAACTACAGGTAAAAAAGCTGCAATTGTGGGATCAACTGGAACCAAAAACCCACATCTACACCTTGAAGCAAGAGCAAGTGAAACATTTTTAGCAGCTCTTTATCAGATAGATCATAGCTTTGCACCAAAAGAACTTTCTTGTTACATTGACCCAGAACATCTAGGTAAAGATGGTTGCAGGTACATTGAAGTTATTGGTGGTGAACCAATAGTCCATTATCCTTTCAATCCAGGACATTTACTAACAGCGCTTGAATTAAACAGAGACTTAGGTCCAATAGATCTAGCAATTCCAGATTCTTATGCACAGGCAGTTACAGGTGCAAATCCTAGCACAAAAGACACAGGGAATCCAGCAAACACTCCAGGATCACTGTAATTCTTATCTTCTAAATAATTTATTTATCTCATTTTCTTTTCTTGTACTTCTACTACAGTAGATGCAATTCTTCTTGATTCAAAGGATTTCTTGCTCTGAAAGCTAAAATTAAGGATTTCGGATTTCATCCATTTTCAGACTAAATCCTTTTAAATAAGACTACTTTTGAGTGACGAGTGGAAGATACGCCTGTCTCGGGGCAACTCGAGAGATGGGTGGTAGCGCAAGCGCCGCCAGGATCAAAGAGTTCAGTAGCGCCAGCAAGCTTAGAATCAATTCTTTCTCAAAGAGGAATAAGAAATTCCGCCAAAGCTAGAAATGTAGTTCCCTGGCTTCGTGACGAATCCTTAAATCATAGCAACTTTGATTACGTTCAGGCAGCCCTTGGCCTTGCAGATCTGCAGTTCCACGGACAAAAAAAAGGAAGAGCAAGAACAAACAAACAAACAATGAGGCCAAGCGGTTTAACTTATCTTGGCAAGGAATTAGAAGCTTATTTTGCTGACAGCGAAGGGAATTTCAATGCTCCTCAATTAGAAAATTTAGAAAATCATCTAACAAACACAGCGGCTAACTTTTACTTTGAAAAAAATAATGCTCTTGAAGTTCTTTTCGAGCAAGTTAGTAATAGAGGTAATTTCAAATCAAATCTAACTGATATTACAAGTAGACTTCACACTCCAAACAAACGTTACACAACTCTAGAAGCTGCTGCAGACATTTATTCTTCAGCAAGTTTCAATGTTAGTAAACATTTAACAAATGCAGTGCATGCTCTTACTCGCTCCGGCCAAAGCTGGGCTAAAAGATACGATGCAGTTTCTAAGCAACTTGAATCATTTGCACAAAGAAAAAATGGAGCTGACCTAAGTGAAGCAGAACAAGACCTTCTTGGAAGAATGCAGTCTTATATCTGTGAAAATAAAACTCTAAAAAAATCTGGTGGGTCAAAAAATGCTAATCACAGTTATGGGGACATTAAAGCAAGACTTACAAGGCAACTAGAAGTTGCAAAACAATCTGAAATTGGGAAAGCATATTCAACTGCTGTTGATGAATTAAAAAAAGTATTCTCTAGGGCTGAATCATCAAACACTCAATATGATCCTATGCTTAGTGAAGATAAAAGACCACTTAATGATACTAGGGCAAGACCAGACTTAATGTATGCAGCACAGCAAATTATTGAAGATTCAACTCCACTTGAAAGTATTGTATCTGGCGTTGATGGGAGATTTGTATCATGGGTAAAAAGTAAAATTGGAAATAAAGTTCATTCTAGTTTCGGGTCAGATTATATTGTTCTCTCAGCGGTAAAAAGAGTAATGGATTTAGATCCTGCCTTCAAAGTAAACTCTGGCCTTTACAAAAAAATCGAGCAAAGAATTCTTGGAAAAGTAGATTTAGATCTCTCCTTAGCAACTGCAAAAACAGACAATCACTTAGATGAAGCGCAATGGGATTACATAGCGCAGCATAGTTGGATACCAAGTTCTTCTAATCTTTTAGTTCCATCTTCTACTGTAATAGAAGTTTCAGATCCAATTATTTTAACTGATTATCAGTTTAGAAGAAGTGAACTACGAAGAAGACTTGACGGAATTTATGTTGCTTCTTTTGATTATCCAATTGCTCATAGTGAACCAAAAAGAAATAAACCAAGACAAAGAAGATTTGGTGCTTCTGTTGCACTTGCTGCTGCAGCTCTTTTAGGAGTTGTAAATCTTTCTACAAACTTAGTTCCAGATTTTTTATCCTCAACAGTTTCAGCTCCAAAATATGCTCAACATTTAACTGCGCAAATAGCCCCAATTGTTTTACCAGAAACAAACCCACTTACTGATTCAGAACTAAGGGCGCAGTATGCCGGGAAAAATACAAGAGAAATGACCGGTATTGATGTATCAGCACTTTATTCAACTTTTGAAGGAGCTATGAACCCAAGAAGAACACATGCCGCAAAAGGTAAAAGGTTTGATCCTGTGAAGATAAAAGAACTCATGGAAGAACATGAACTTACAAAAGCTCAACTATTTGCTAATGAAGAATTAAGTGCAACCATTCCAAAAAAAACACATTGGGGTGTGGATACAAATCCTCAAGAAAATTCTACTACTGTTCGTGCAATGTTTGAAGTAGGAATTTATTGTAAAGCAAAAAATAGTGGTCTTGGAAATATAATCATTGGACTTGATTTAGATGGATCTCATGCTGCTGAAAGAAAAGTACATAATACTCTTGTATATCTAGACGCTCATCTTGATGGATATGCCCCGATTTGGGATCAAAAAGGAATAATGAAAGGTCATATAGCAGAAATGTTTCCGGATTTAAAAATGGGTGATTTAAGAAATCTCCAGTGTATCTATGCTCCAGGAGGAACTGGGCTTGCATTAGTTGGAACAACTGGCCATTCTACTAGCGATCATCTTCATAGAGAAGCAGCAGTGTGTAATCCTAATTATGACCAATTAGATACTTCAGTAACTTGGATTAATCCAAGGGGTAGGCATAAGTTGTTTGGAACAAGATGTTCTTCAATTGATCCAGGAGTTATAATGCAATCTGCAGACAAATATTCTTTTAGATGGGAAGCTCCTAAATCTCCTGGACAAAAACTTATGCCAACTGATCAAATGGGACCTTCTTCTCAAGATGCTTCTTCTTCAACAGCAGATGCATCTCAATTAGACACTGGTGCACCTTCCACTGGTCACTCACAATATTCATTTTGAGTTCAATTTCTAAAAGGTCATTGCGTAGCAAATCCTCTAGCTTCTATCTCGCCCACTCTCAAGGTAGTAATTACCTTCTCCTTCTATGGCAGACTTCTCTGATATACTAAGCACCTTCTGATTCTATTTAATTAAAATAGATTAATTGCTAGTTAGTGAAAACAACAAGAAACTACTAAAAAGTAACAAACTAACGAGATAATTTATAAAGTACTACTCTTTAGAGACATTAAGTCAGCATTTCATAACATGGCAGAAGACACAGCAGCAGAAGGAATAGTACAAGGTACAAGCAGAGTAGTGCCAGCTATTGCTTTAGGATATGATTCTGCGGACATTAAATGGGCCCTAACACAACGTGGACTTTCTTTTCCTCTTTATAATGCAGGAACAGGGCTTCCTGTTGAACCTCAACCATCAGATACTAGTAGAGGTGAAGTTAAGATTGGAGAGTCATATGTTGATGATCCAACTGTTAAAGTAACTCCGGTAACTCAAAGTGCCGTTGTCAAAGAATTAGATTCTTCAACATTAACTTTTGGAATGGATCCTTATAATCAAGTGACCAGTGGGAACTCAACTTGGGTTGAAGAAGCAACAGGTAAAGAACAAATTTGCCCTCCAAGCCAATCAAGCCTTTTTGATTTAGGACAAATTGCGGGACCTAATTCAGCACCTTCAGATTTGACTATGAGCGAGAAGGTAGGCATTTTAACAACTTTGTTTGGAGAAAACGTAAATGAAGATCACATCTTAAAATCAAGCGATCGGTATGTTAGAGCAATCGCTGTTTCAGCTCATAATAGGTGGCCGTGGGCAGTTCTTCAAGAAAGAGCAACAAAAAAAATTGATGCAGAGACTACAAGGTTAGAAACACTTGTTGGAGCTAAATTTGAACCAACTTATTCTGTTGATAGTCAATTAACAATTGCTGTAGACTATCAAACTGGCAGTTCAACTACTTATAGGCAAATAAGAGATGAACAATCAACAAACTGGGGACTTGAAGCTCCAATGCCATTTAAGATTCAAGGTGAAGGTAGAACTAGTTACAGTATTAATGAATTACTTGATGCAGCGAATACTTATGTGCAAAGCCAAAATGTATCAGATCGAGATGATTCAACAATGACTGTCCCTGTAACATCAGATTCTGGGCAAGATTATAGTGAATTAACAACAATTCAAATGTTTCCTCAGGCAGCCCGTGCTAGAAGATTTTGGGAAGATAGTCCTAGGCCTACAACTACTATGGGCGGCAATAATCTAAATACTGCAAACGGAACCTACAATCAGTAAAATTTTCTGCTTTTCAAAATAGTTAGTAAAACATATAAACTCATTTTTCTTTCTCTTCTCTAGGTGACTGTGGTGGTAAGTAAATCTAATGTAACATTCTTTATCGGGTCAGATCACCGTGGTTTCAAATTAAAAGAGCAAATTAAAGAATTCTTAGTAAAACAAGACATCCAATTCAAAGACTGTGGTAACACAATTTACAAAAAAGATGATGATTATCCAGATTACGCAAAAGCAGTTGCAAAACAAATACAAAAGGCCCTCAAAACAAACCAGCCAGCAAAAGGAATTCTTCTTTGTGGTTCCGCTGAAGGAATGGTAATAGCTGCTAACAAATTCAAAGCAATTCGTGCAGCATTAACAACATCCAAAGAGCAAACAATCCTAGCAGTTAAAGACGATCACATTAATGTTATTTGTATTCCAGCTAATACAAGTAAAATAACTAAATCAAAAAGTATTATCTTAGCATTTCTAAAAGCAAAAACAAGCCAAGCAAAAAGGCATTTAAGAAGAATAAAAAAAATCAAACAAATAGAAAAAAATAACTTCAAGAGGCTACTATAATGCGAATGCCAAAAATCATACCTTCAGTTATGGCAAAAAATCAAACTGAATTAAACTCTCAACTAAAGAATCTAACATCAATTACTAAACATATTCATTTAGACATTGTTGACAAAAATTTCGCAAACAACAAAGTAATGCAATTCCCTTTCAGACTCAAAAGAAATTTTCAATACTCAGCGCATTTGATGATCAAAGACCCACTAACATGGATTAAAAAAAATAAATCCAGAATCCAATTTCCAATCCCTCAATTAGAGTCATTAAAAGACCCACAAGCATACTTAACTTACATAAAACAAACAAAGAAACCAGCAGCACTTGCAATTTTGCCATCAACAAAAATAAATCAAATTAAACCTTACATAAAAGAACTAGACTATCTTCTTATTCTTACAGTCAAACCAGGTTTCTATGGTAGCAAATTTATTCCTAAAAGACTCGATATCATAAAAAAAGTAAAATCACTTAGCCCTAAATTAAAAATTATCATCGATGGACACATGAACCCAAAGACAATCAAACTAGCAAATAAAGCAGGCGCAGATCATTTCATCGTCGGATCATATCTAAATAGCCAAGAAACAAATAAACAAAAAAAACTAGCTCTCAAAAAATTAAAACAAATCTTAAATTAAAAACTCCTTATCCCTAGTAATAGTTATAAAAGAGAGTTCTTTTGGCGTATTATGACTTACCAATATCCAGAAGCTGGAAAGATTCCTATTTCACCTAAAGATTACTTAGCAATAGATCTTTTTACAGTTTCACCAACTAGTGTTTTTCCTGCAGAATCATTTAGTAATAAAATGCCTCGTGCCCCTGAACCAATTCACTTATTTTCATTACTTTTTAATGCAGTTGTTGCATACCAAAAAGGCGATAATGAATTAGCGGAATCTTTAGTTAGCAAGTACGGAACTGCAAGAGAAAATCTTCCAAGTGGGCTTAGTGCTATCGTAGATCAAAGGTTTGGGAATAGAATTGGAATTGCATTAGATTCAATTGCTTCATATCAAAATAAAAGTTCTTCTTCAGAATAATCAATTAAGAAAAATAAAAAAAGTAAAAATAATTTCTAATAATTAAATCAACCTAAGGAGTTAATCTATCTGGGTCGCGTGGAAGTAAAATCGCTTCACGAACATTATCTAAATTAAGTAATCTAGATGTAATTCTATCAAGCCCCATTCCAACTCCACCGTGTGGTGGACAACCAAAACGAAATATGTCTCGATAAAATGTCATTTTAGATAAGTCAATTCCTTTCTCAGCGCATTGCGCTTCAAGCTTCTCCAAGCGATGTTCTCGTTGAGCGCCTGTTGCAATCTCAACTCCACGAAACAGTAAATCAAAAGACTTAGTCTCATCAGCTTTGCCTTCAGGTTTCATATGGTAAAATGGTCTAACTGCATAAGGATAGTTTGTCACAAAAACAAAATCAGCACCATACTTTTCCTTAACCAATTCACCTAAGATAGTTTCAGCTTCAGAATCTAAATCATCTTCTACAGACAACTCCTTTCCGCGAGCCTCTTTTATCCAAGCTTTAACTTCGCTCATTGCAAGTCTAGGAATTGATCCTTCTTTAACATCAGCAAGCTCTGCTCCAAGTAAACTAAGTTCTCCATTACACTTTTCCTTAATTCCAGCAATCAAATGAGTAAAATATTTTTCAATCATATCCATTACATCACTTTCACTTTCAATACAACCCATCTCAAAATCAAGACCAGTAAACTCTGTAAGGTGACGACGTGTATGTGAGTTCTCTGCTCGAAATACAGTACCTAATTCGAAAACTCGATCAAAGCCTCCAGCGATCATCATTTGTTTGTAAACTTGTGGGGATTGCGCAAGTGCTGCTGGTTTTCCAAAATAATCAAATTTGAATTCTTCAGCTCCACTCTCAACTCCACTAGCTGTAACTTTTGGTGTTTGAATATTAACAAATCCAGATTTAATAAAAAAAGCTACAGTCTCAGAATAAATTCGTGAACGTACAGCAAATATTGATCGGATTTTTTCACGCCTAATATCCAAAAATCTGTTATCAAGTCTTTTATCAATGTGAGTTGTTGTGTCTTCACTGATCTCAATAGGAAGTGGTGTTTCAGAAGCATTCAAAACTTCTAAGTTACTTGCACTTAATTCAATTTCAAGTGTACCAGTTCCTTTAACTTGGTTTTCAGGCCTTGCTTTAACTAGGCCTTTAATCATTACAAAATCTTCATTATGAAGTGAACCAGCATTAGCTGCAAGTTCCTTATTCAAAAATACTTGAGTTTTACCATATCGATCCCGAATATCCAAAAATCCAATTTTTCCACTTACTCGAACGGAATCAATCCATCCACATAAAACTACTTCTTGGCCAGCATCTACTTTTGATAATTCTCCACATGTGTGTGTTCGTAACATAGAAATCAAAGCAAATTCATATTTTATAAAGCTTTACGCCACAAAAATATGACTACTCAAATTTTCAGAAAAAGATATAAACAAAAAAACAAACATAACACTATGAAATTCTATCTATCATCCTACAAACTTGGAAATAAGGCAAGCATTCTTCAAAGCTGGTTCGAACAAACAAAAAACAAGAAAATTGCTTTAATTCCTAATGCTATTGATTATTCAACAAAAGGTCAAGAATTCATGGCCAAGAAAAATCAAAGAAGCCTGAAACTCTTAGCTGGAATTGGTCTAGAACCAGAAGTTCTTGATCTCAAAGATTATTTTAACAAAAAAGAAGAACTAAAAACAAAACTAAGCGAATTTGCAGGAGTTTTCATCAGGGGTGGAAACACTTTTGTTCTAAGAGCAGCTATGAAACTCAGTGGATTCGATCAAATCATAACTCAAATAAAAGAAAACCCACAAACAAAGCAAGAAAAAGGTTTCATCTACTCAGGTTACAGTGCAGGAATTTGTATCCTTGCAGAAGATATGCACTCTTTGCAAATAGTAGACGATCCAAATAAGTTCCCTTATGCAAAATTATTCAATCCAGATGCTAATAATCACAAAATAGCAAATCAAACAATATGGGAAGGCTTAGGATTCCTAACTTACATGATTTTGCCTCACTATGATTCAGATCATCCAGAAAGCGCGGATATAGAAAAGGAAGTGAAGTATTGTAAAGACAACAACTTACCATACAAAACCTTAAGGGATGGCGAAGTAATAATCATCGAGTAAAAACAATCTCAACTTTTATTAATGGAACTTCTTTTCTAAGCTATAATGAAAAAAGCAACTTTAACATTTTTACTAATAACTATTTTCATTCTAACGATTCTTCTTTCATCTACTGCATTTGCAACAATCAATATTGATTCCTATACAATCACCTCAGAACCAATCAATCAAAAAGAAGTTCACACAAAACTAGAACTAATTTTAGAAAATACTGATCAAAACCCAATAAACTCTCTTAAACTGCATGTCCCAAAAGACGCTCAAATTTTATCAATTAAAGATTCTTTTGGTGACTTAAACTACCAATTAACAAATGCGCAAGACATCATGGACTTATTACTAAATTTCGACATCCCTTTCCAAGCAAAAGAAACCAGAACTCTTACAATCACTATGCAAACTCAAAGCATTGTTCAAAAAGCGAATTATTTTGAATATCTAAAAGCAGTATCACCAAGCCAAGATGTAGAAAATTTTGAACATATCCTTAAACTTTCTAAAGATGCATATCTTTACGAGTTATCAAATGATAACGCGCTAATTTTCCCTCAAGAAGCAAGTATCGAAGAACTTGATGACATGATCATTATACGTTGGAAACAAAACCTCAAAGCCGGCGAGCAGTACATTTTTCTAGCACGCTTTGGTCAAGATCTGGGGTTCAACTACTGGAAAACCGCGTTTTTTACTCTTCTAACACTCATTCTTATTGTAGCACTTATATTCACAACAAAAAAAATAAGAGCATACAGCTTCCAGAAAAAAGCTATGGCAGCAAGCGGACTTTTAGGTTCTGCTGAAAACCAAATTCTAAAACTCATCATCCAAGAAAAACAAATAAAACAATATGAATTGGTGCGAAAGTTAGGTTTCAACAAATCAAGAGTAAGTAAAATTATCAAAAAGTTAGAATTAAGAGAATTAATCAGCATTAAAAAAGAAGGAAAAGTAAAAATTATTGGTGTTGGTAAAGGCCTGCATGAAAAGTTATAATCAAAGTGAATAAAATATTTTTCAACTAATAAAAAATAAAATAAAAATTCTAACAAAACAAATCAGATAATATCTCCAAGGTCAGCATAACTCTCATCCAAAAGCAGTTCAGAATCATAAGTCAAACCTTCCTTTTCTCCCCCAGTATAATCTACTGTGTAATCAACATCTACCTTAACCACGACTTCACTTTCTTCCTTTGATACATCCTTAGAAAAAACAGAAAAAGCATTACTGATTTTATCTCCAAGCGAAAAAGAATTGCGTTTATCTGTAATGTCAATTACTCCTTCACTTTGTAGAGTACAAGAGCTAAGCAGTAAAGAAAAAACCAAGATGATCAAAATTACAATCCTCATGTTTGATCCTCCAAGGTATTTGGACTAAAAGCCAGCATTTCAACAAGTGACGCATCAAGTTCATCCATGTAAGGCCTAAGCTGCTTTTTGACAATTTTTCTAATTGTACTGCGAAGAGATTGTAATGATTCAACTTCTAAACTAAGCAAGTGGTCCTTTGTTTGGTATTGTTCATAAGAAATATTTTCAAGTTCCAAAACTACTCTTAATACTTGGTTCTCATAATCATCAAGTAGGTCGTAATAATAGTCAATAGTTTGTTCACTTTCAACTTCTTCTGCTAAATTAATCATGTAATTTAATTGTAAAGCTTCAAATCCATACCGCAATTCTAAAAATTCAACTTTGGATTTTACTAAGCGATCAAAACTTTTTTCTTGTGTGTCTTCTAATAGTTTGAACTCTTCTACATATACTAAGGCTTCTTCTCGTGAAATTCCTTCTTCTTTGATAAATAAATCAACTCCTTTTTTGGCATGATCAATTTGATCATAAAGCATGAGTAGCCCTTTTTCTTCCCCAATTCTTTCATACAAATCAAGCAAGTAAACAAGTACATCAATATGGTCATCAAGAAAATTGATCTCTTCATCATATCCTAAACTACGTAAATATTCTTGAAATCCCTCAGCTGTTTCAACACGAGAATATACTGCCAAGTAAAACCGTCTTTCACGAATTTCATTTTCTTTTTCCAAAAGTTTTTCATTGTATTTTAAGGTTGCAGATTCTACAATCCTAAAAGCAATAGAATTAAAGTATTCATTAAAAGCACTATCTGTACTACTACTACTACTACTACTACTACTACTACTACCACTATTCAAGGCATCCACACCAGTAAAACTGCTGGAAAGAACTAAACTAACTATTAGTAGTGTAAAAAGTAATCTAAAAGCTTGAGATGATTTTTTTTGTGATTTTTGATTCATAGTTTCTAACCTCTATTTTCATTGCTCCAATATAAGCATTCTGTTGAAATTTAGTAAAAAATAAAAAATAAATTCAATTAATCCTGAGCGCAGATCTATCTACAATCAAATGTTCCATCAGCATCAATCCAGATGTTTCCATCTTTGGTGATACAAAGCGCTCCATGGCCACCACTTCTATCTGGCGCTCGTAAAGGAAGATTAGCTACTGCCAGTGCTGACACTGGGTCGTTTACACCAATTCCAACAACACCGCCCATAATAGCAAGAGTGTTATTTTGTCTTAGTTCATGACCTAAGGTACTTGAAGCAAGACTAATTCCCATACTGTGGTCTGCTCCACTAGTAAGAGTCATATCTTCACCTAGTGCAATGGAATAATCAGCTTTGGCCCAACTGTTATATCCTAAAGCAATAGAATTGTCTCCTTCAGCATGTGAGCTTTCACCAAGTGCCATTGAGTAATCTCCTTCAGCTTCAGTTGCATATCCTAGAGCAGTTGCACCCTCGCCGCTTGCTTCACTGTGTGCTCCAACAGCTGTTGATTTTCGGCCACTAGCTTCAGCATTAACGGTTGCAAAAGAACGTTCACCACTTGCAACAGAGCCTTCGCCAATTGCAACAGAGTCGCTTCCACTTGCCTTCGCATTACCACCTATTGCTAGAGAATCAGATCCACTTGCATTTGCTCCATTTCCAATAGCTACAGCAAACCTACCACTAGCTTCGCACATCCCTCCAATCGCTAGAGATTCTCTGCCAGATGCATCAATTGCATTAAAACTCATAATGCTATCACTTCCAGTTCCTGCGATAAAAAATGGACTCGCTAGTGCTGACCCTGCCATCATAAATACAGCTAAACCAGCAAAAAGTAACATAAAACCAACCTTATTCCTTCCTACATTTTTTCTTTCTTTTTTCATAATTGTTTCCTCCAAATTGCTGCATTAAACAAGCTTGATTTGCACCAATTCATACTATCTTAATGCAGGAAACTATACTTAGTAGCATCGGGAAACTAAGGAAACTATCAGTGAGAACAAAGGTAAAACTCCCTAAATTAATGAAAATTAAACACATATGAAAAAAGAAATAATAAAAAATTAAAACAAAAAATAATCAATTATCTAACACTTCCCACGAAGGTGACTTGCTGCTAGTACTTTCTTGATACTATACATGTAAGTTGTCATTCGAAAATCATGTTTCTTATCAGCAGCAGAATACAATCCCCAGATCTCACTAAATGCAGTCTCCATTTTCTTGCGTAATTTTGCCTCAATAACATCGCTCTCCCAATAATCACCACTACGGTTCTGCACCCACTCAAAACAAGATACAGTCACTCCACCAGCATTCGCTAAAATATCAGGCAAGACAAGCACACCAGCATTATGCAAAATGTCATCTGCTGCAGCATTTGTCGGTCCGTTAGCTAGTTCCAAAACAACCTTTGCTTTAACAGCGCCAGCATTAGATTCAGTAATACTATCTTCAAGAGCCGCAGGAACTAAAATATCACAATCAAGCTCCAGTAATTCAGAATTACTAAGAACTTTTACTCCTTCACCACTAAACTCGCTAACACTTTTTTTTTCACCTTTAAGCAAACAAAGCGCTTCAACATCAAGTCCACTTGCACATGCAACTGCGCCACGACTATCACTAGCACCAACAACAACAAATCCACGCGCAACAAGTAATTTAGCTGCAGTCATTCCTGCGTTTCCAAAACCTTGGATAACAACTCGCTTACCAACATTTGATAATTTTGAAATTGCAGCTTCGAGTACATATACTCCACCTAGAGCAGTTGCAATTCCACGAACTTTTGATCCACCAACTTCAAGTGGTTTTCCAGTGATTACTCCAGGTGCATGGTGGCCAACATGCTTTTCATATTCATCAAGCATCCAAGCCATTATCTGTGGTGTTGTGTAAACATCAGGTGCTGGAATATCTTTGTTAGGTCCAATAAAATCTCCAAATGCACGAATGTAAGCACGACTTAACTCCTCCAGTTCACTAACCGATAATTCTTTTGGATTAACACTAATACCTCCTTTTCCTCCACCAAGTGGCAAATCAGTAACTGCGCATTTAAGACTCATCCAAAACGCAAGTGATGTGACTTCTTCTTCATTAACCTCTGGGTGATATCTGATTCCTCCTTTAGAAGGCCCACGCGCACGACTGTATTGTACTCTCCATGCATCAAACTTTTTATCACCAACTGATAACTTAGCATGATGTACATGCTCTGGACTTGAAAGAACTGCAACTTCTTTTTCACTCAAACTCATTAATGGTAGAACTTTATCTAAAAATTGTTTATAACTCATAATATCACCAATCAAAAAAGATCTCCTTTTCAATTATAAACATTATGAACTTTAGAAATAATGGTAGTCAAATAAATAAACTAAAATAAGAAGAAATTAAAAAAAAATAACTTTATTCTTGACAAGCCGCTGCGTCACATCCTAAACTACAGGTAACTACAACACTTTGTACCATTCCATTTTCATTACAATAATATTCTTCTAAATGAACTTCATCATAACAAACATCCGGAAAAACTGCTCCATCATAATGAACTTCACCAGCTACTGCGTATGTGATAAATCCACCATTAGGTACTTCAATGTCAACATTCCCTTCATTTTCATCTGAATCAGTACAAGACCTACCTTCATCTAGGTTTGGTATTTTAGTAATTGGAGGGATATCATCTCCAGGTGTTCCGATCTCTGGGATATCAATAATGTCTTCAACAATACTAACGCTCACATCATTTCCACTTGGATTAGCAGCCTTAATTTTCAAATTTTGATTTTGTAATTTAAATAATGCTGCTTCTCCTGTAAGTGCAGCATCAGAATCTTCTAATGACAATCCACTTCCACTAAATATCATGATCACAATTCCTACAATTGCAACTACGCTAACAAGTAGTATACTATTTTTATTATCCATAAAATTCACCTCAATAATGATTATGTAGCATAAATCATCCAAAATCAGAATATAAATCTTTGCAAAAAACAAATTCAATAAACTTTGACATTTACTAAATTACAAAAAAATCAATAAATAAAAAAATAAAAAATTTACTCAACAACTAGTGTTCCAGTCATTCCTCGCCAGTCTTCACAACTGCTACAAGAATATTCAAATTCTCCTGCTGTTGATGCAACAAATGAAACAGCAGTGTCTCCACTAACTTCTTGCGATACACCAAGTTCTGCAATTGCAAAAGTAAAGTCAAGTCCTTCAGGCATAATGTTCAAAACAACTGTGTCTCCAACACTAACGCTAATTGATCGTGGTTCAAATAACCATCTTTTAGCAGCCAAATCAAAACTAACATCTCCAGAGATAGCTTCTTCTTCCACTGTTTCCTCAGCAGAAGTTTCTTCTTCTACAACTGTTTCTTCAACTAAAACAACTTCTTCAGTAGATTCAAGTTCAGCCAAAGCTCGTTCAATAGCAGCTTCAAATTCAGCGTAAGGAAGTGCCCCAGAAAGCATTTCTCCATTTACAAAAAATGCAGGTGTTCCAGTAACTCCTAGTGATTCACCGTATGCCATATCTGCAAGTACTTCAGCTTCCATAACTGAAGATTCAAGGCAAGCGCTAAAAGAATCAACGTCAAGACCTAATTCGCCTGCCCACAGAACATAATTTTCTTCTGACAAATCTTCTTGATTCTCAAAAAGTAAATCATGCATCTCGTAGTACATATCTTGTTCACCAGCACACTGCGCAGCTTCAGCTGCTTTTTGTGCACTAGGGTGAGCTGATAATGGAAAGTCTCTATAAACCAAATTTACAATTCCTGTATCAATGTAGTTCTCTTCAATTAATGGTAATGTGTCATCAACGAATCTTCTACAAAATGGACATTCGTAATCGCTAAACTCTACAATTGTAACAAGTGCATCTGGATTTCCATGAATTGCATTATCTCCAGTTGATACTTCGATTCGATTTACTCCAGATTCAACTTCACTTCCAGCCAATTCTTCTACAACAACTGTTTCTTCTCCAAGAGCAAACCCTTGTGGGAAAAACAATTCTCCATCCTTACTTACATAAGAATCAATTTCTTGTCCACCAACACTTAAAGCAACTCTATAAACTTCTCCAACATCTCCACTTTCAGTAACTGTTGCTACAAATGGGTCTGGGAGTAGTTCAGAATTCACATATTCAAGAGCAAGTCCTTCAGCTTCAGATAAACTAATCTCGCCACCTGAACCAGTTCCAAAATCAAATCCTCCTGTAAATACAGAAATCAATAATAAAATTACCAGTACTCCACTAAGTACTGCCCATGCATTTCCACCTGAAAACATCTGTTCAGACTCATCATCCCAACTTCTTGATGAAGAATCTTTAGGACTTTCTTTTTTAGAATCATTTCCTTGTGAAATAGAAACAACTTCTACTTTTGGAGTTTGCATAGCTGCTTCTACTTTAGAAGGTACGTCTTCAATATCATCAATACTAATTGCTTTTGGTGCAGCTTTTTCAATAGTAATACTACTTTTTTTAGCAGAAACCTTAGGTTTTTCAACTTTAGAACTACTACTTGCTTTTCTAGCACTAGCTACTTTCTTTACTTTTTGTGCTTTTTCAGCACTACTTGTCTCCTTTGAAGGAGTTTTATTTTCAGTTTTTTTTCCGACCATAGGGTATTCCTCCTCCACCACCTCTTCGGCTAAAAAGGATTCTTCGATCTCACTAATTGCTTTTTGTTCCATACCATCACCTTGTTTTGTGATTTCGCCAAGAAATGAATATTTAAAGATTTAGCTAATACAGATCACAAAAAAATTGTTTGTAATACTCTTATACTGCCTTAAAAAAACATTATCTAAAAAGAAATTAACTTTTTACTTTAGCAAATATTTCTAGAAAATAAAATGACAACTATCAAAAATAACTATTGCAAACCACTCATTTGATTTCCTATTTGCATGTTCTTACAAGCGCTAACATTCAAATTCCTATGGTCCAGTGTAAAAACAGTTGATTCCGGGGCTTCTACCCAAATGAATTCATCATGGCCAAGTAAAACTTCACTACTCACAATTGTGCACCTTTCATTACTTCCAATATGCATAGTGTAATATCTTCTAGCTTCACTTTCTTTAACCATCACATAACTTTTATCTTTAGAAGATAAAATCACATTAGTTCCATGTGGAGTATCAAGCAAACTTACGCATTCAGATACTGATTCTCCAATCCCTTTATTCTTGCTTAAACTTAATATTTGAAAAAATATTTGCTCAGAATCAGTTTCACTTTTAGTTTTAAAACTAGGACAATAATTAATTTCAGAAGGGACATATCCATTATGACAAAATACGAACTCTCCAACATCATTTCTATCAATGTAAAAAGGATGGTTATTTTTCAAAGCAGGGACACTCCCTTTAGCGTACCTAATATGTATCATTAAGTATTTTGTTTTAAGACTTCTAAACCACTGAACTTGTACATCGTCATATATAGCAGCTTCAGATTTGAATCTTCTCCATTTGCCTTGTGGGTCCAAATAAGATATCCCCCACCCATCTTGGTGTTTAAAACTCCCTTTCCCTAGGGTAGCATTGCGCTCATGGTCTTGAGTCTGATCTTTTGCCATAGCTATTGCTGCATCAAAAAGTTTAGAACTACTAAATTCACCAACTGCTACTAACATCCGACACATCTATCTACCTCTTTTAAGAATAAACAAAGTCTATTCTCAAATAATCAACCAAACCAGTATACAAAAAACTACACTTTAGAAACTAACAAAGAATAATGTATATTTAAAGATTATGGAGTAAATATCACTAATGTAGGCAAAATCAAGCAAAATATGGCTAATCTCGAACAATTTGGCAGTTATATTTTGGCCAATTCGTAAAAAAACAATGTTTAATCGACTTATCAAACTCCTTTTCTGTTCATAACTACTAAAAATAAAAAATCTAAGGTAAGCTTTATAAATCACCGGGCGTCCAAAGCAAAGATCCTACTTTAGCTAGTATATCAATTACGCATTGCAAGCAAAAAACAATTGTGGGACAACATGCAGCCATGAGGAATCACTGTATGTTGAGAACGACCCTTATCGAGGAATACTAATATGGCAAAAAAACAAAAAAAAGATACAAAAATTAAGATTAAAAAGAAAGTATGGTACAATGTTGTAGCTCCAAAAAGTTTCAACCATAAAGAAATAGGTGAAACCTATTTAGAAAACCCTGATAAAGGTCTTAATCGTAAGATGACTGTTTCTTTAAAAGATTTGACTGGGTCAATGCGTGATCAAAACGTTCAAATTCAATTAAAACTTTCAGAAGTAAAAGGAACTTCTTTGCACACAATTCCAATTGGTTATAATGTAGTGTCAACTTTTGTAAAGCGCCTTGTTAGAAAACGAACTTCCAGACTTGACGATGTTTTTACTTTAAACACTAAAAATGGAAAACCAGTTGTTCTTAAGATGTTAATTGTGACTTACGGTCATGTAAACAAATCTATGGCAACAACTTTGCGTATGAAAGTTAGATCTTTAATGCAAGATCAGATGCAAAAAACTGATTTTGAAACTCTTGTTTCAAGCCTTGTATCATTAAAAATACAAAGCCCAATTAAACGCACAGTGAACAAATTTTTCCCAATTAAAGAAGTGCTTGTACGTAGTGCTCATTTAGTTGACGAAGATAAAGCTCGTCGTGTAAAAGAATCTGTGATTAACGAAGTTGTTGACAACCGAGTTAAAGTAGAAAGTTTTGAAGAGCCGCTTGTAAACGTCGATGAAAACAAAGATGAAGCAGCACAAGAAACTACCACAGAATCTGCAGATGATCAAGAATAAACTTATTTTTTTATTTTCTTTTATTTTCAACTAATACAAACTACAAAAAACCAGGATATTAAAATGAAATTCCTTCTATTCTCAGACGTTCATGATGACATCAAACAAACAAAAAAGCTACTGCAAAGAGCCCACGAAAAAAAAGTAGATATTATTATTGTCCCTGGAGATTTTACTGAATTCGATACTGGGCTTCGTAGGATGCTAAAAATGTTTAATGAAACAAAGTTGCCAGTTTATGTTCTTCACGGTAACCACGAGAACCTTGAAAAATTAGAATCTACAATTAAAGATTATCCTAACTTAACACTTTTTCACAAAGACCATTTTATTGTTGATGACATTGTGTTTTTAGGTTATGGTGGAGATGGTTTTTCCAGGCAAGATTCTGAATTTAGAAAAATTGCAAGAACTTGGTATGGCAAATTCAAAGATAAAAGAGTTGTTCTAATAACGCACGGTCCACCATACAAAACAAAATTAGACAAACTAAAAGCAGGTCATGTTGGGAACATGGACTACCGAATTTTCATTGAAAGAATTAAACCCCTTATGGCAATTAGTGGGCATCTGCACGACACTATGGGCGAACAAGACGAAATAGGAGACACTATCTTACTAAACCCATGTTGGGAAGGCGTAATCATCGAATTATGAAAGTAAAAAAACGACACCACTGGGCCAAGTAACTCCTCCAAAGTAATAACTTGACTAAAGTTTATAAATGGGCTTCTAATTTACTAACTACTAATGGCATATGATGACAAAGACCTTGAAAGAATTTTAGAAGTTGCTAAGACTGTATCTATGGGTGCCGGGTTTGAACCAGATAATTTTGAACTTGTTTATCGTGCCGCAGTCGCCATGGTACAAAAAGAAAAAGCTGCAGATGTAGCTAACCTATATGGAAACCTTGGATTAAACGCATTTTTAGTTAGGTCTTTTCAAATGGGTGTAATAAAATTTGGAACACATTCAAAGATTATCCCCTGCGCAGTTGGGTGGAGTGATCCTATAAGGGAAATAATTAATCATGAATTTGACACAGACTTAAGTGAACGAAAACGTGGGGATGGCAATGTTTACGTTTGGTTAGGTTTAGATACTCAAGGAAATGGGCTCATACAAAGTTATGGTAATGCTCATTCTGATGGAGTACATAGGATAAATATGCATTATTTTGCAGCAGTAGGAAATTACGATAAATTACTTGGAGTTGTTGATTCATTTAGAAGCGATCCTTCAAATATGTCTACATTTGTCAAGAGTGCATTTGGTTGGAAAAATGAAGTGCCAAGACATATGGGTGGTCAACCAGATTTGTACACTCGTATGGAAAGATTATATTTAAAAGTTGGAACTAACAACGTAGAATCAATTCAAATCAAACGATAATTTTTCTAAATTAATTTTCTTCATTACTACTATTTTTCTCTTTTTTCAACTGATTCGCTATCTTCTTTATCTACGCTAGCAGCAATTGCTTCCATGAAAACTTTACTTGTTGCTACAGCCAAACCCTTTTTCTCAGTCGAAATTTGCACGGCGCTCATAAGTGCTTCTCCAACGCAAACTAATTCGCCCTTCAAACTCATAACAGCTACTATCTCTCCAAGTTTAAAATTCTCCATCTTAGAAATTCCTGGGGCTCCTAAATCACGTCCATGGGACAAACTCTCAAGTGCAGAATCAAACACATAGATCTTCTTAAAATCGCGTACAGCTCTCTCTATTGGCCAAAGGCAATGCCGTAAATAGGTTTCATCCCCATGTTCCTTGTAATAAAAAAGAGCATCACGTAAATCATCGCATGTTACTAAGTGGTCTTCCTCGCGAAATGGTCCAGCTTGAGAGCGACGAAGTTCTTGCATCTGTGCTCCTATATTCATTTTTTTACCAATATCAGTACATAGTTTTCGAATATAAGTTCCAGCTTCACAAAGAACACGAAACAAAACATCTCGGTTATCAATTTCCAAAATTTCAAGCTCATAAATTTCACGAGTCCGCAATTGACGTTTAACTGCTGAGCGTACAGGAGGTAATTGCTGAATTTTCCCAATAAAACCAGCCATAACTTTGCGGATTTCTTCATGCTCAATGTTATCTTTATGCAAATGCATAATGCAAATGTATTCTTTAGGTGACTTAAGTAAATATTGAACTACTTTGGTAGCTCTTCCAATAGCTACTGGTTGTACTCCAGTCACCATTGGGTCCAATGTTCCTGAATGCCCAGCCTTTTTCAGACCTAAAATTTTTTGAACGTAATCTGAAACTTGGTGTGATGTAGGCCCAGCTTGTTTATCGATATTCACAACTGCAAAAGATAGAAGTTCATCTACAGTCCGACTATAAGGCTCGCAGCCAATTTCGCCAACAGCTTCCTCAATCACAATCATATCAGTCATAGTACAAACAAGAATTAGTCTTAGTTAAAAAGCTTGCGAGCAAAAGATTCTCACTTTTACTTATATCAAAAATAAAAAATGAAATTATGATCCATTTTTAATAAAATGAATATCTTTACAGACATCTTCCAAAAGGCTTATTCTTTCCCTTGCAATTTCACCAGTTTCAATATAAAGTCTAACTTGTCCATTATCTCCTGTCCATGGGCCACAACTATAATCTTTTGAATGTATTTCATCACTACACTGATATCCTTTATTTGGTGTTTCACGATCAATTAATCTCATACTTTCTGGCGTATCAAACATACGTCCATTTCCCTTATCAATTGCATAAAACAAAATGATGTCTTCCCACCTATCGTGGGCAGATTTTGTATATGTTCCAAACATCACTTCAAAGCAAACATCTGGATGAACTTTTCTTATCTCTTCAATATCTATTTTCCTCTTGGCATATACAATTCCCAATTGTTCTTGACAAATTACCTTGGTTTTACTTTGCTCGTCGCTTCTATCACCATCATTAACCCACCATCTTGAGATATTTTCGTTTTCAACAACAAATTTTCTACGAATACCAATATATCTCATGTTTCCTATTCTAAATTCTCTTTCCATGTTAATCACTCCTCCTTAATAGTATTTCATATAAATCTCATTTTTTAAGAAATTATCTTCGAAATATACATAAAACATATAACTATAACTTACTTATTAGTAATTATATCCCAAAATGAGTGTAAAAAATGGATAAAATAAAACCTATCGACAAGAAAATCTTGAAACTAATCCAGGACAAAGATTTGTGTGTTCCCAGGATCACTAAAATAGCGCATCAGCTAGGTTTACCTACTTCAACTGTGCAAGCAAGAATAAAAAAATTACAGGATATGGATGTGATTAAAGGGTTCACAGTTTTAGTTGATCCTGAGAAATTAAATAAAGGATATGTAGCATTTGTTTTTGGACAAGCAAAATTAGGAAAAGATATTGATTTAGAAAGTCCTGCAAAAAAATTAGCCAGAATTCCTCAAGTACAAGAAGTATTTTACATAACTGGTGATTATGATTATTTAGTGAAATTAAGAGTAAGTGATAAAGAAGAATATTTTAAGGTCATTCAAAAAGTTGCTAAATGTTTTGATTTGCGAGGTAAAGGAATAATTGCTCCTAGATGTTTCAAAGACAGCCCCAAGATAGTTATTGATTAAATTTATTACAAATAATTAGAAAATAAAATTAAAAAAACTTTTGCTTAATCAGAAGTAACTCTCAGACATATTTTCAACATCAAAAAGAGCTGTACTATTAATTTTCCAAAACTTCCTTTAGTGCCAGATAAATTTTATCATTACTTTTTTCATCCTTCACTGCAACCCTAATGAAATCTTGATTAAATTGCGAACTCATTGAAGTAGCATTACGGATGTAAATATTTTTCTGAATCAACTCTTCACAAACATCTTGTGCTAACTTACCAGTTTCTTTAATTCCAATCAAAATAAAATTTGCACACCCAGGGTATACTCTTGCTCCTGGCAAACCTTGCAACCTTGCAACAAACTCTTTTCGTAGTTCATTTGTCTTAGAAATTTTCTCCAAGTAATAATCTTCACTTTTCAAAGCTTCAATCCCTGCAACTTGCCCAATTAATCCAACTGACCATGGTGGAATGAAAGGTTTAATCATATCAATCACAGTTGAATGCGCAGCCAAGTAACCAACTCTTGCTCCACTTAATGCATAAACTTTTGACATTGATTTTAGAACAACTAAATTAGGATAATTTACAACTAATGCTTCTACAGATTCTGCTCTGCCAACATAATCAATGTATGTTTCATCAATAAACAAAATTGTTTCTTTAGGTATTTTAGATAACAATTCTTTTACTTCTATTTTTGTCAAATATACTCCTGTTGGACTATTTGGGTTCACAATAGCAAGCATATCACTTCCAGCACATCCTTGCACCAACTCATTTACATTAATTTTGAATCCAGCTTCTGGCTTTTGTTTAATCCTTCTAATATCTTTTTTCAAGACGTTTTCAAAGATATGAGTGTACTCTCCATACATTGGGTCCAAAATAGATACAGAATCAAATTTGTAGTTTGGAAAAAATGCAAACATCAAGTCAGATGATCCACCACCAACAATCAAATTTTCTTTAGGGATTCCTCTCGCTTCTGAAATTGTATTAACTAGTCCTTCTGAGTTTGTTGGTGGACTATTTTTAAGTAGCCAAGATAAATGTTCACTAAGTGCATTAATCACGTTCGGTGCTGGTTTAAACCAGGCATCTGTGACGTCAGCTCTAATAATTTCATTCTTAGAATCTAATCTGTCAAAGTTTATTCCTACGGCATTAAAGGATGCTCCTCCATGAAAACATTTAATTTTGATCACCTGTGTTTTTCCTCCAAACCCGCCATATTTTCAAAAAGGTGTTTAAACATAAATACTTGGTTAACTCTTAATTAAACTAAAGGTTCAACCATTACAAAAAGTTTAAATAAGCGCAGGATAATTACAAATACATGGCTTTAGCAGTTATTGACAAAAGATATGGGGAAGCTACTAAAACCACGCATGACTTGATTCTTTTAGTTCTAGCCAAAGAATATCCCTTAACTATTGGTCAGATCACAAAAAGAATCAAGGTCAGCTTCAAGGTCAAAATAACCTTTCAAGCTATTCGTAAAAGTCTTAACATTCTTGTAGGAAGAAAAGTACTCAAAGTACTAGGTCAGAACTACCAAATAGATAAAAATTATGTGACTGAATTAAAAAGGCTAAGTGATCAGTTAATGACTAATTATTATCCAGGTGAAGATAAAACTCAAAAATCAATTCCTAAAGAACAAGTTCACTCTGAGTTCATTTTTGATAATCTGATTCAAGCAGATCAATATTGGTCAGAAGTAGTTTTACATTGGGCATACAACCTAAAAGAAGAAGATGATCATAGATTTTTCTTTCACGGACCTCATTGTTGGTATGTCTTTGGTCATTTGGGATTAGAGAGTGAATTCCTTCTAAAATTAAATTCACTTGGTGTCAAGTCGTACTACCTTATTGAAAACGATACATTGCTTGATCGGTGGACAAAACAATTTTACGAAGATCACAAGGTAAAGTATATTACAAAAAAAAATGGTTCAACAGAAATGAAAACCGCGCTTGGTGTTTTTGGTAATTCAATAATTCAATATGATTATCCTGAAGAATTAAATAAGTCAATTAACAATTTTTATAATTCTAGTAAGAAAGTATCTTCTATTAATTTGACAAAGATAGCTCATGCACTAAAATTTAAAGTTAAATTAAAATTATTTGTAATGAAAAATAATATTATTGCGAACAAAATTAAAAGAGAGATTATAACCAATTTTTAATAAAGAAATATTATTTAGAAATTTAAAATAATTACAAACTTACTCTGCCTTAGCAGCAGGTGATGGAGTTTCAGGTGCTTTTGTTTCAACTGCAACCTTTGCTTCAACTTTTTTCTCTTCTACTTTAGCAGGTTTTGCCTTAACAGCTTTCTTCTCTACTTTCTTAGAATCAGATTTTTTAGAACTTGTTTTCTTAGCGTCAACAAGACTTGCACGAACAACGCCTTCTTTGTCTTTAACTGCAAATACTTTGATGTGGTGCGGAGGGTTCTTTCCACCATGTTTCCACATTTCTTCGTTAACAGCTTTGTCTAGACGAATATCTGAGGATTTCATGTGTTTAGCAAGAAATTCTTTTGCAGCAGTAACTGCTTTTTTGGTTTTTCTCCAACGTGGAACTTTTTGAAATGCCCGTCTAACTGGGATGTTATAAGTTCTTTCGATTGTATCTGCTGCCATAAATTACTCCGTCATTTGTGGCTCAAAAATTTGCAAACAAATTTTTTTCTGCCATTTTTTAATTAATTTATAATTTGATGTTTGTTCGTCTCCAACTACGCTTAACATGAGTTAATCGTGATGGGTGTACTCTTTTTCCTTTCCCATAAGTTTTCAAAACTGTCCAAAAAGGAGCCCATCTAGTTTGGAAACCTCGCTTAAGTAAACGTTTTTTGAGTGATGGGTGTTTGTTTCGTGCCATAGTAGTATTTTAAAATGATTTATTCTTGAGTTTTTTCGCTAGCTTCAGGTTTTTCTTCAGCTTTAGGTGCTTCTTTTTTTGGAGCAGCAGCTTTAGTTTTAGCTGGTCGACTCTCTTTGTAAATTCCAACTGCAATCTTGTCAAGAAAACTTGTTCCTTTAGGGGTCAAGATTCTTCCTTTGAAACTGCCTTTTTGAGTTTGCGATATTAATCCACTTTTCTCAAGTTGTTGTAAAATTTTACGAATAATAGATCCTGATGCTTTGTAAAAGTGTCCAGGCTTGTGTCCACGGTTCTTCTTTCCACCAAATTTGTGACGAAGTTTTTGTGTTCCAATAGGTCCAGTTGCTGCTACACTTCTTAAAATTGCAGCTGAACGAACAAACCACCAATCAGGGTTGTCAGGTAAACGTTCTTTGTGGTGCCCAGTTTTAACAAACTGTGCCCATTCTGTTGCTTCAACAGATCCTTCGGTTTTAAGTGCATCAGCTGCTTTCTCAATGAGTTTTCCAGCATCTACACGCATAATGTGAGTCATAAGACCTCCGCGACCCATTTTGTTTATAAAGCTTGCGGTGATCCTTAACGGATCAGCTCAAGTTCAGCAAGATTTCCTTGCTGTGGCTTTCTGTACGTAGCAAGAAAATTCAGTAAGATTCTCTTACCTCCACAACTTATTTAAGCAAAATCAAGTATTTTCCCTAAATGAAATTCCAAGAAATAAATAGTAAAGCTGTAAAAATCACAATCAATGAAACAATTGATGGGGAAAACCAAGAAATTGCAAGAGCTTTCATATTTTTAATAACTAACGCGCTTCACGACAAACCATATGGTTTATTAGAGGATGTTTATGTGCAGGAATCTCATCGAGGCAAAGGCCTTGGTAAACAAATAACTAATGAAGCAATCAAAAAAGCAAAAGAGCTTGGCTGCTATAAATTCATTTGTACTTCCAGGTTCCCAAAAGAATTCATACACGAGATGTATGAAAAATTAGGTTTCACAAAACACGGTTTCGAGTTCCGTATGAATTTAGATTGAACCTTCTATTTCTACTCAAACTTTCATTAGCTCTCAACTTGTTGAAAAGTTTAGCAGGTCTGAACATAATTGCAAAACCCTTATAACCACTTCTTCTTGATTTTATACATGAAATTATTTGGAACTGACGGTATTCGTGGTAAAGCAAATGTTTATCCAATCACTGCTGAAATGGCTCTTAAACTCGGTAAGGCAGTTGGTATTGTGTTTCGCAATGGAAAAAAAACCAAAACCAAAATAATTATTGGTAAAGATACTCGGCTCAGTGGTTATTTAATTGAATCAGCATTAGTAGCTGGTCTTGTATCAGTAGGTGTTGATGCATACCTTGTTGGTCCAATGCCAACTCCAGCAGTTGCACACTTAACAAAAAGTTTTGCAGCAGACGCAGGAATTGTAATTACTGCCTCGCACAATCCTTACATGGACAACGGGATAAAATTCTTTGATCGTCATGGCTGGAAAATTGACAATGAAACTATAAACAAAATTGAAGAATTGACTTTACAAGAAAATATCAGTACTCAAAATATTACTGGTGATCAAATTGGTCAGGCCCACAGAATTGATGACGCCAGAGGCCGATACATTGAGTTTGCTAAAAACTCCATCAATAACCGATCTTTAGCAGGGATCAAAGTAGTTCTTGACTGTGCAAATGGCGCAGCGTACAATATTGCAAAATTTATTCTAAAAGAATTAGGAGCACAAGTAATCACACTTAATGCGAGTCCAAATGGAAGAAACATTAATGATAACTGCGGTGCAACACATCCTGAACTTATTGCAAAAGAAGTTATTAATCATAATGCTAACTGTGGGATTGCTCTTGATGGTGATGCTGATAGGATTGTTATGGTCGATGAAAATGGAAATGTTTTGGACGGGGATTTTATTATAGCAATTGCTGCAAATTATCTCAAACAAACAAACTCTCTTACTAATAACACTGTTATCCAAACTGTGATGGTTAACCAAGGCTTCGTTTCTTCAATGAATCAGCTTGGCATAAAAACTATTCAAACCAAAGTTGGTGACAAGCACGTTCTCAAAAAAATGCGTGAATTAGGGGCTGTACTTGGTGGAGAACAATCAGGTCACATTGCATTTTTAGAGCATTGCACTACTGGCGATGGTATGATCACTGGTCTTAAAATACTTGATATCATGCAAAAAACCCAAAAACCACTTAGCGAACTTTCAAAAGTTATGACTAAATTTCCTCAAGTCCTAATTAATCTTGAAGTAAAACAAAAACCTGCTTTGGAATCACTTTCTACTCTTAATCAATTAATCACTAACGCAAAAAATCAACTTCAAGATACTGGGAAAGTTTTAGTTCGTTATTCTGGAACTCAAATGCAATTACGTGTTATGGTACAAGGGCAAGACAAAGAGCAAATAACAATCCTCGCTCAAGAAATCGCAGATCATGCTAAAAAAGTAATTAATGTATGATTTTTACAATTCAAATTATAGCTCAAAAGTCCTCCAAAAACATATACATAGTATGCAATAGATTTGTAAACTAAAAAGAATAAAGAAGGTGTTTGATATGAAAGTAATTATTTTAGCAGCAGGCAAAGCAACTAGGATAACTCCATTTTCTCAAACTAAACCAAAGGCTCTAATTAAACTCGCAAATATTCCTCTTCTTGAGCACACTTTCAAAGCGCTTACAAAAGTTACTCCAATGGTAACTGATGTTATCTTAGTTACTGGCTACAAAGAAGCTATGATCAAAGAGCATTTCAAAGATTCTTATGAAAATATTTCTATCTCTTATGTTACTCAGCATGAGCAAAAAGGAACAGGGCACGCAGCCCTTCAAGCAAAAGAATTTTTCAAAACCCCTAATGAACAATTTCTTCTTCTCAATGGTGATGATATTTATTCTTGGCAAGATCTCCAAAGTCTAACTCAATTCCCAAGCACCATCCTTCTTCAAGAAAAAGAAGATGTATCAGCTTTTGGTGTTGTCGAGGTAACGCAGCAAATAGTTCATCTAAATAATCAAGATGTAATTGTTCATAAAGTAAAATCTTTTGTGGAAAAACCTCAGGGCGTTCCTCCATCTAATTTTATCAATACTGGTGCATTTGCTTTTACAAGCAAACTCTTTCCAATTCTCGAAGATTTGAGAGAATCACCACGTGGTGAGTATGAATTAACTGATGCTGTAAAAGCTCTTGCAAAGCAAGATAAAATGCATGCTATCTTCACAAAACATTTGTGGTCTCCAGTAGGTTATCCTTGGAATATTATTGAAACAACAAAATTACTTTTAGAAAAAAGACTTAACAACCAAATTTTTCATCATGGAACTGTTTCTTCAGGCGCTGTTATTGAGGAAGATGTATCTATTGATCGCGGTAGCAAAATTGCTAAAGGAGTTAGGATAACTGGTCTTGTGGCAATTGGAAAAAATGTTACAATTAAAGAAAATTGTACAGTCTCTGGAACTGTTGCAATTGCTGATAATTCAGTCATAGAAAAGAACTGCATCATTTCAAATACTATCATTGGGTCATCCACAATTGTCAAACAAAATTGTCGTCTTCACGATTCTGTGATTGGAGATAGTGTAATCATCCAAGAAAACATTGCCACAAATACTATCTTACCAGACCAAACAATCAAAGTACAAATCAAAGGAAAACTTTTTGATACCAAACTTCATCAACTAGGTGCTTTTATCGCCGACAAAATTCAATTAAATCAGAATACAAATCCAGGTGAAATTGTTTTAGGTTAAATAATTTATTTTATCTTCTTCCAAGCCATTTCAATCATTATTTCTTTTCTATTTTCTCATTTTGCAGTTTTCCAAAGTGCTGCAAATTGCGCTCTATAACTTTTTGCACTAGTTTTATCTTTAAGCAAAAAGCAAATTGGGCTGCCATGTACGTGCATGGTCACAACATAATCTCCACTAACTAAAATCCAGGCTGGACTCTCGTCTCCTTTTTCTAAATATTTTACTTTTGCACGTGAAAAAGAATTTTTTGCCTTTTGTTTCATCCCACCATTATATAATATTTTAATTGGAACTTTTGCTTCTTCGCGTCTTTCATTCCAGTCATACAAATATCCTTTGAATTTGTCTAATGCTTCTTGTGGAGCTCCTAAAACAAGTACTTCTTCGTGTTTAACGCCTTCACTTCCTTTAGAAACTTCTGATAAAATGAATTCATAACATGTTTTAAATCCTTTAATTCCTTCAAACACTTCTGCATGTACTTCTTCTCTTGTTTGCGTAAATTCTTCTTCAAGTATTGGCATGATCTCTTTGAGTTTTTTCTCTTTCAAAGACAAACGTGCCATCTCTGATTGAACAAATCTAAGCAAATTTTTTGGATCTTGTGCTGCAAACTCCTTGACTTTGTTACGTACAACATATGAAACAAGTCCCTTCAAAATTAGTTTGTCAAGTACTTGGTATACTTTTCCTGAACCAACACCTGATTTTTTAACAATGCTTCCAGTTGTAGACTGTCCAAGTCCAAGTAGTGCAAAATAAACCTTCACTTCTGATCCAGTAAACCCTAGCCCTTCCAAAAGCCCACCGTACTCTAAAATTAAATTATCACTTACCATGGTGGTAGTAAAAATGCTCCCTTCTAAAAAACTTACTACTACTTTGGTGGTAGCGATCCTTTTTAACCAAAACTACCTTTATTTAATTTCCAGAAAGCAGTGGTGGTTTTCTTGCATGTTTTGTAATGCTCATGTGAGGTGATTTACTGCTTACGCTAAAAGAGCAAGGTTGAGGGACCTTGCTTTCTTAGCTCTTTTTTCTTTTAAAAATTAATAATCAAAAAACAACACAAATATAAAGCGAAATTCTTTCTTTACTTACGGTGTATTGATGGCGAAAAAAACAAAGCGTATTCCTAAAAAAAAAATCTCTAGTTCTAAATCTAAAAAAGTAGTTCACAAATCTAAACCAAAAAAGCGTATCACTCGTAAATCTCATTCTTCAATCCCTAAAGATGTTTGTTCGCTTCGTCATGGTAAGGAACGTGAAGAATTCATTGTCAAAGAAATTCACATTGAAACTGGTGGAATTATTGTTTGCCTACTTCTTGCTTCACAAGCAAAACAACTAGATCTGCGCTCTGGAGATCGTGTTCTTCTAAAAAACAAAAAAAAACATATCACAGCGATTTTAGATACAACTCATTCAAATGCAACAGTTCCATGTAATAGTATTGGTTTATTTGAAGAAACCAGGCAAAAACTCAAAGTAAAAAATGGACAAAAAATTCACATTGAATATATCGGAAAACCAAAAGCAGTTTCCTATATTAAGAAAAAAGTACACGGTCATCCATTAAGTAAATCAGAATTAACAATTATTATTCAAGCGTTTGTAGATGATAAATTAACTGATATTGAAAAAACTGCTTTTGTAATGGCAGCGAATCATCATGGGTTCTCAGCAAAAGAAACAGCTGATCTTACACGTGCTATGGTTAGTACTGGATCCACTATAGAGTTCAAAAATAAATTAGTGATTGACAAACATTGTATTGGTGGTGTTCCAAACAATCGTACAACAATGATTGTAGGTCCAATTATTTCAGTAGCTGGCCTTACTATGCCAAAAACTAGTTCTCGTGCAATCACAAGTCCTGCTGGAACTGCTGACACAATGGAATGCCTAGCGAACGTGGAACTCACAAAAAAGCAAATCATGAATACTGTGAAAAAAGCAGGTGTTTGTCTTATTCATGGTGGTTCATTAAATCTTGCTCCAGCTGATGAAAAAATTATTGATATAGAGCGTCTTCTAAGTATCGACGCTACAGGTCAACTTCTAGCCTCAGTTATGGCGAAAAAGGCTAGCGTCGGCTCCAAAATAGTTCTAATTGATATTCCTAAGGGCCCATCAACAAAAACTCCAACAACAAAATTAGCAAATGATTTGAAAGAAAAATTCATCGCGCTTGGTAAAAATTTAGGTATCAAAGTTCACGCAATAATTACTGATGGCCGTCAGCCTATCGGTAGCGGTGTTGGTCCAGTTCTTGAGGCAAAAGATGTAATGCGTGTTCTAAAACGTGATCATGACGCCCCAAAAGACCTAGAAGAAAAATCTTTGGTGATGGCAGGCATACTGCTTGAACTAGCAAAAAAATCCAAGAAGGGACATGGTTACAAAATGGCAAGAGATATTTTGCATTCCGGAAAAGCGTTCACTGCAATGAAAAAAATCATTAAGTTGCAAGGCAAAGTTTCACCACCTCCACTTGGAGATAAAATTCATCATATCAAAGCAAAAAAGTCAGGCAAAATAAAATCCATTGATAATATTGCAATTGCTAGGATTGCAAGAGTAGCTGGAGCACCATTCGATAAAGGAGCTGGACTTTATCTTTATAAAAAAATTGGACATAAAGTGAAAAAAGGAGATCTCTTGTTCACAATTTATGCTTACAGTACAGATAAGTTGAGACTTGCTAAAAATCTAGTAAAAGAAACAAAAGCAATTACTTACTAAGAATTCTTTATCATTAAGAAAAAACCAATCAAACACTTTGAACTTCTTTTTTCTTACGTCTCATTCGTGCCTTAAGATTATATTCACGCTGTCTTTCTTGATGGTAAGAACAAAATTTAATCTTGTCAAGAGCTTGATTATTACATCGGACACAAATCCCTGCATCTAATTTTTGATGATACAATTTTTTACGCTCCTTAAGAAGCCTTTTTTGATTGGAATGGTAAAACTTCAAGAATCTGTTTGGATACTCTAAACACTTTCCTTTAGCTCCTTTAAGTTTCTTTTTAGAAACCCCAGCTCCTCTTCGTACTTTAGATACTCCTTTTGAGACAGCAGCTTTTAGTTTCTTCCATACCATTATATGAATCAAAAACAAACACTTAGAATATAAACGTTACGACTAATCTCATCTCTGGCACTTAGGGCAGTGATACGTTCCTCTGCCATTTAGTTTAGTCTTCACAATATCGCTCCCACAAGTACCACAACTCTTTTTCCCATACGCTTTCAAAAATGAACTGAACTTTCCTGCTTCCCCATTAGTTGTCACGTACTTTCCATCAAAAGTGGTCCCATTGTTTTTTATGGCAACAAGAAGCAGTGGAGCAATATGTGAATACAACTTTTTCAGTTTAGTCTCTTTCAAATTTTTAACTAATGTAGAAGGCAAAACCCCAATCAAATAACAAAGTTCTATTGCATAGATATTACCTAGCCCAGCAATTACTTTTTGATCAAGTAGCGCAGTTTTAATTGCCACATTTGCTCGCTTAGAAACATTCGATAAAAATAAATCATAATCAATAAAAAGTGCATCATCACCTAATTTGCGTGAAGCAAAATAAGAATCAACTTCACTTTCATTCATCAACTCCATAGTTCCAAATTTACGTTGGTCATTAAAGAGTAAACCAGACTTATCGGAAAATCTAAACAAAACTCTTGTATGTTTATCATGTCCCTTCTTATCTAAATTAGATAACGCTCTGCTGTCTACGTGAATATATTGCCCAGTCATGCGCAAATGTGAAATCATACTAACATCATTACTAAAAGAAAACATCAAATATTTACCATAGCGCTTAACATCAATTATTTCAAGTCCATTTAATTCAGATCCTTCAAGTGCAACTCCTCTGCCTGCACCAATTAATTCAACTTCTAAGACTTTTTTCCCAATCACAGTATCAATTAGTCCAATCCGTACTGTTTCAACTTCGGGTAATTCAGGCATATTTTCTTTCCTACAAGTATACTAGCCAATTCATTATTATTAATTAAAAATAACTTCCAGAAATCTAATAATAAAAATAAAAAAAAATTTAAAATGTGATTACTTCTTTTTAGTAGCTTTTTTCTTAGCAGCACCGCCCATGATTCTGTACATTCCTGTAGTACATTCGGGACATTTACCTTTCATAGCTGAGCGACCATTTTTCATAGTTACTTCTTTAGCTTCACTCATTTCACGCTTTGCTTTACATTTAACACAGTATGCTTCTACCATTTTTTTATAACACCTCAATATATGACTATTAAGAAATACCCTTGGCACTTCTAATCAACTAAGCTTAAGACCAAGTTCCCCCTTAAAAAGATTTGGATTCTAGTTTAGTCTCAAAAAACCCCTCAAAAGCACATTATTTGCTTCAATTTAAACTAAGAAGACAGAATTTCTCTTTTATCGGCATTTTTGGTTTCCTTTATAACGGTTTAAATTATCAAAATCTAGAAATATATTTAAACTCTAAAAAAAGTTAAAATTCAATGAAATAAGGGTGTTTTATGGTGGCAGAGCAAGAAGAATTAGAATTTTACGATGTAAAGACAAAAGCTAAGTTCAAATCAAAAAATTACGAAGTTAGAGTAAGGGAAGTAAAAAGAACCAAAAGATATTTTGCAGTGACAAAATCTTTAGCTGGTGAACATGAATGTTGGCGAGTTATTTCTAGTGACAAAGCAAAAGAACTCGGAGCAATCTGATTTTTTCTAAACAATTATTTCTTTTTTGCCAAATATATTTTTAAATGAACATTAGTTTCAGGCAAAAGTATGGTGCCTAACTTAGAAGAATCAGTTAATGTAAAGTGACCAAACTCCATCTAAACTTGGAATTGCTTATGAGAAAGCCCGAGATTATATCAGCATAGTTGGAGAAGCAAGATTTGCAGCTGGTGTTGTCGGATTTCTGGGTTTAGTAGTCTCAGGGACATATGGTATTTCTAAACATAGTTGTTCGAATCCAAACTATCCTCCTGCAGAAAAATTTGTAAGGGTATCCGCTGGAAATTATGAATTTCGTTCACCATATGGTGGGATTCAACACTAACGCTGTTTTTCTAGTTTAACACTTCACTCACTTCTTTGTCACTCACGAACGTCTTAGTAATAACTTCTTTTTCATCCGCGCTAAACTGTTTAACTACTGCAAATACTCCTTTAGTAATTCCACGTCCAACAGTATATTCTAAAACAACAACTCGCGCAAGAAAATTCCAATTACTATCACGTAAGTCCATTGGCACATTAATTTGATACAATCTGTGTCCTTCTTTAGAAAAAGTATGTTCGCGTCCAATTTCCAAAGAATCAGGAATCTCAGAACTAGGTAAGCGCAAACATGCCTGTAACAAAAAAGGATTTCCCATCAAACTATCTCTCAACTAGTAACTTGATTCCAAACTTCTCAGTCTCAAGAACCTCAGCCCCAGAAATGTCATCAGAACTAAACACAAATTCTTTGACATGCGTTACTGCCTTTAAGTCATCAATCAATCTTGAAATGTCTTTTTCAAAATTCTCTTCGCTACAACTAAGAACAACTTCACTTAACTCTTCTTTCAAACTAAGTTTATTTGTACTCTTATATTTTCGAACTGCATTAATAATTTCAATTCCCATATCACCAACCTTTTCACAGCTTGCATCTATTTCTAACTGGTTACCAACGGGCCAAGAAGCATTGTGCACAGAAACAGCGTCGCAACCATCAACTTTCCCACGAAAGAACAATTGATAAATTTCTTCACAGATGTGTGGTGTGATTGGAGCCATAAGCCTAACAACGCACCAAAGAGATTCCCAAAGTGCAGCTTGCGCAGAAGTCCGCTCAGCTTTTCCACGTGAATCAGGGTTATACAAACGGTCTTTAACAATTTCTAAATATTGATCACATAGCATTTGCCAAAAGAAAATCTCAGAACTTCCTTTAGCTCGTGCATATTCATAGTTATCAAAAAACGCAGTAGATGAATCAATAGCACGTTGCATCTTAGCTAAAAGCCAATGATCAAACACTTCTGTGACTTTTCCTTTCCCAGAATCAACGTCAAAGTCACTTAAGTGCATCATTGAAAACTTTGAAGCATTCCATAACTTGTTTACAAACTTCTGACCAGTTTTTACATCTTTTTCTTGGTATGGCAAATCTTCTCCAAGTTTTGATCCTGCAGACCAATAACGAATCGCATCTCCACTAAATTTGTCCATCACATCTTGTGGTGCAACAACATTTCCTTTACTCTTACTCATTTTGTTTCCACGCGGATCTAAAACAAATCCAGAAATTGTAACATCTTTCCATGGGTTTACTCCATAAAGCAAACGAGTTTTAGCCATCGTGTAAAACATCCAAAAATTAATGATGTCATGCGCTTGAGGGCGAAGTGACATTGGAAATAAACGTGCACGTACTTTTTCATCTTTAACTAGTTCGGTCCCCAAAAAAGGAGTTGAAGAAGAAGTAAACCAAGTATCAAAAACATCAATTTCGCCAGTTAACTCAATGTTATCTGCCACGCCAAGTGGACGATCTACAGTTGGGTCTACTGGTAGTTGACTCTCGTCTGCATAGTACACTTTGCCAGATTTATCATACCAAACAGGAATGGAAATTCCATAGTGGCGCTGCCGTGAGAATCCCCAGTCCCAATTAAGACCTTTAATCCAATTATCAAGTCGAGACTTCATATGTTTTGGATTCCAACCAAGTTCATCTGAAGCAGCCAAAAATTCTTCTTTGCGATCCAAATAATTCACATACCATTGCTGTGAAACAATAAACTCGACTTCTCTTCCAGATCTTTCACCAACATTTACAATCTGCTCTTTTTTCTCTTTGAAAATGATATGTCCTGCTTTTTCTAAGTCAACAATGATTTTCTTACGTGCTTCTGCTGCATTAAGTTCAGCGTAATCACCAGCAATTTCTAGTAGTTTTCCATCTTTGCCAATCAAATTAATTGGTTCGGCTTTATGGCGAATTACCCATTCAATATCTTCTTGTCCACCATAAGAACAAAAGTATGCAATCCCAGAACCTAAATCACTGCGAACAGCTTCATCATGACTAATAGTAAAAGACTTTTCCAAAAATGGAATTGAGGCAGATAAACCAATCAAATCTTTCCCAGT
>ENA-OREN01000598-OREN01000598.1-marine-metagenome-genome-assembly--contig:-NODE-598-length-49692-cov-7.552655_pt1 | contig 49692 bp, 37 predicted proteins | sample MGYA00248624_ERZ508555 | MGnify/ENA primary metagenome ERZ508555 (study PRJEB26222, sample SAMN06267773) | marine metagenome | isolation source: Saanich Inlet, British Columbia, Canada | place... | reverse complement strand
AAGCTGCACATTCATTGGAGAAAGGTCAAAACTGTTTAGTTGTTCTTGCTGATGGTATAAGAAACTATTTAGGAAAGTTTGTATCTGATAAATGGATGGAAGAAAATGGTTTTAAGGTATAGATAAATAAGCCTCATAAGGGAGGCTTATTTATCTATATTATTAAATCTATTTCATGAATATCATTTTTCTTGTTTTCATAAAATCTTTTGTTTTTAACTGGTACAAATACACGCCCGTACCAACTTTTTCACCTAAATCATTTGTAGCATTCCATCTTAAGGTATGCATACCTGCCTGGATTCCGCGCATATCAAATGATTTTACCTTTTGTCCTAACATATTGTAGATAGTTAAGCTTACGTCGCCAGCATATGGTAAATCAAAACGAAGCGTTGTAGACGGATTGAATGGGTTTGGAAAATTCTCATGAAGCGCATACTCAGTAGGTAATAAATCGCTTTCTGTCGATAGATATTCATAACGACTAACATACAATACTCTATCATCACCAGTGACATTTACTGTATCAATACCATCGGTTGATTTGACAATAAATTTTACAGTAGCTGCATTAATAGGTTGCCCCTCAAATACACCTTCTAATATTTCAGAATATGAAATTTGTACTTTGGTTGATGTCGTATCCCATATTTCATCCTCTTCATAAACACCTACTTTAGCAAAAAGAAGATAATTGATTGAATCACCATCAACATCATTGCTCACTGTCCATTCAAGGTCATAGAGAGAGGTCAAATTTGATTGTGAAAGATTAATAGTATCTATAGCTATCCCCCAAGGGTTATTGAAACTCGCTGCAATTCCAGTACCATCATCTGAACCAGCCGATCCACTACCTGCAAAAGTTGTTACCACCCCTTCAGATGTTATTTTTCGAATCAAATTATTACCAGTATCCGTTAAATAAATATTATCTTTAGAATCTATTGCCATGTATCCAGGATTGTAAAAACTTGCTGCAGTTCCAGTACCATCATCTGAACCAGCCGATCCACTACCTGCAAAAGTTGTTACCACACCTTCAGGTGTTATTTTTCGAATTAAATGATTACCAACACCCGCAACAAAGATATTTCCTTTAGAATCAATACTAACTCCTTCAATATATCCAAAACTTGCTGCAGTTCCAGTACCATCAGTAGAACCAGAAACACCACTGCCAGCTAAGGTTGAAATACTGACAATCGAGCTTAATTCATTGCTTAAAGTTGTGCTCGAATAATCTGAGTTGACAGTAGGCTCATCTATTTCTCTATCGAAAGATTGAGCAAGCACAAAACTGTAAGATAATAAAATAATAAATAACTTATTCATAAAAAAACCTCAAATGTAAAAATACAAGACTATTGCCCTTTATATATAAAAATACAATTAAAATAAAACTTATTAAAGAAAATAATTATTTATTTAATTTTGCTTTTTTTATGATGGTCTTCGCTATGACTTCTGATACACCAATATCGCGTTGAATATTAGCAGGTTTTAGTTTTGCAATTGTTTTAAGATCTTTATATATAAGCAACAGCTTTTTTACACGTTTATCACCAACTCCTTTTATATCATGAAAAATAGATTTTGAAATGGTTTTTGTTCGCTGTTGTTTTTGAAATGTTATTGCAAAGCGATGTGCTTCATCTCGAATTCTTCTTAATAAAATTAAGCCAGGTGATTGCTTATGAATAGATTGCGCATCGGAACTTCCAGGTATGAATACTTCTTCTAAGCGTTTTGCTAAACCAACAATTGGTAAATAATCTAATCCTAGCTCTCTAAGAGCAGACACTGCCATTGATAGTTGCCCCTTCCCACCGTCAATTAATATTAGATCAGGAAAACTTTTACTCTCCTTTTTTACTCGTTTATAACGTCGATAAACAATTTCACGCATTGAAGCAAAATCATCAATTCCATCTACAGTTTTAACCTTAAACTTTCGGTATAAACTTTTACGTGGTTTTCCATCAACAAAACAAACCAAAGATGCGACTGTGTTAGTACCTCCAAGGTGTGAAATATCAAAAGCTTCAATTTTTCTTGGAGGAACTTTCATATGTAAATCATCTTGGAGTTGGCTTATCATTTTAGGAACTAACTCCATCCTTTTTTTTCGATTAATTAGCCATTCACCTAATAATAGTTTCGCATTTTGAAAAGCCAATCGTACTTCTTTTGCTCTTTCTCCCTTTTGAGGTATTTGCAGTTTAATTGCTCCACCCCTTTTCTGCTTAAGCCAATTAGTTAATTGATCTTTATTCTTAGGAGTAGCAGGTAATGAAATTTCCTTAGGTATAAAATCAGACTCAAGATAAAAACGTGTTAGAATGGTCTCCATCATTACTTCATCGGATTCATCAATATTTCTAAGTGATATTTTCTCTCTGCTAGTAATTCGACCATTGCGAATTCGAACAATTACGGCTATACCGTAATCTTCATCTTTTGCTAAACTAAAGACATCACGATCTTCAAAGTCTGCAGCAACTTTACGTTGTTGTTCTTTAAATTTTTTAATGGCATGAAGTTGATCTCTGTAGATACCTGCATCTTCAAATCTCATGATAGAAGAAGCATTATCCATTTGGTTCTTTATATATAATTCTGTTTCTTTTGTACGGCCTTGTAAAAATTGAATTACTTGCTTTATCATCTTATTATAGTCTATTTCATCAACCATCCCTTCACATGGACCTTGACATTTTTTTATATGGTAATCAAGACATAGACTAACTTTTTTATCATTAATAGACTTTTTATTAATTAAATAGTCACAACTACGCACAGGAAATATACTATGGACTGCTTTTAATGAACGTCTCAAATGCCTTACATCTGTATACGGACCAAAATACTTTGACCCATCTCTAATAATTTCACGTGTAATAAAAACACGAGGATAAGGTTCTTTTGTAATACGTATATAAGGGAATGACTTATCATCTCTTAGATTAATATTATAATGAGGTTGATGCTTTTTAATTAAGTTTGCTTCCGTTAATAATGCTTCCACCTCAGACCCAACAACAATCCATTCAATATCAGCAATTCTTTTAATCATTGAAATATTTTTTGCTGATTGGTGTTTACTATTTTGAAAATATGATTTTACTCTATTACGAAGGTGTTTAGCTTTACCAATGTATATTATTTCTCCGCCTTCATTCTTAAAAAAATACACACCTGGCTTTGTAGGCACTTGTTTTACTTTATCTTTATTTATTATTGTCATTTTTAATTAAAAATAGTGTATAGAATATATTTAGGATTATACTTTAATTCTGAATGAGCTTTTAAAATAAAGATTCATTGATTTCAATGACTAAATCATTCTTAAATTAATACTGAAATGCGATATTTAAACACATTACTAACCTTCATTTTAATAAACACTCTTTCAGCTTCAGATATTGAGAAAGATCTTCAAACCCAATTTATTCTTGCTGAGCCTGGTGACACTATCCTTATTCCTGAAGGCTTACATAATATTATTGGAACCCTTTCAATAGATGGAAAGAAAGATCTATTTATTCGTGGCTTTGGTATGGATAAATCAATTCTTTCTTTCTCTAACCAAACTGAAGGTGCACAAGGAATTAGCATCACTAATTCATCAAATATCACTTTAGAAGATTTTACGGTTAGAGATTCAAAAGGTGATGCCATTAAAACACAATATGTCGATGGAATAACATTTAGAGGAATTACTGCAGAATGGACTGGTGGGCCAAAACCTTCAAATGGAGCTTATGGTCTTTATCCTGTTCAGTGCACTAATGTTCTAATAGAGTTTTGTATTGCGATTGGAGCCTCCGATGCAGGTATATATGTAGGGCAATCAAAGGATATTATTGTAAGGAATTCCAAAGCATTTCACAATGTTGCAGGAATTGAAATTGAAAACTCGATTAATGCGGAAGTATATGAAAATCATTCATATGAAAATACTGGAGGTGTTTTAGTATTTGACTTACCTGACCTTGTTCAAATTAGAGGTGATAATATTCATGTTTTTCAAAACCTTATTGAGAATAATAATTTGAATAATTTTGCGCCACCGGGCAATATTGTTGGCAAAGTTCTTCCCGGTACAGGTGTTATGATACTTGCTGCTAACAATGTTCATATATATGAAAATACTATTAGAAATAATAAAAGTGTTGGAACAGGTATCGTCAGCTATTTTATAACTGAAGAACCAATGACAGATAAAACATATAATCCTTATACATCAGATATTCATGTTTACAATAATAATTATGATAGAAATGTTGGATTACCAACTCTTAATTATGAAATAGGGAAGCTAATGGCTATTAAATATGGTCGCACTACACCCGATATAATTTATGATGGTATGCAAGATCCAGATGTTCACTCTGGTTTATGCCTACAAAATAACATTCAAGCTGATTTTACTAATTTAGATATTGAAAATAATTTTGAAAAATGGTACTCCCCTTTTATATCAAATTTTTCAGAAGATAAAACTATTTATAAATGTCTTACAAATCACAAAATATCAACTAATTCTTATTAATGTTTCATTTATTCCGTAAAGCGCTAAACGCTTTACTCTTTATTAGCATAGTATTATGTCAAAGTCCATTAAAATATGCTAAACCTAAACTTTCTGACTACGGATTTTTTATTGGAAATATATCCAATCATGATATAAATAAAGGAGTTTTGCCTTATGAAGTATCTGCAAAATTATTTAGTGATTATGCTATAAAATCACGTTTTATAGTTTTACCAAAAGGTCAAAAAATTAATTATAAATCCGATGGAACTTTTGATTTTCCTATTGGATCAACATTGATTAAAACTTTTTATTATCCATCTGATTTTCGAGAGCCAAATAATAATATTCGTTTAATGGAAACACGTTTACTAATAAACACTATTGAAGGTTGGTTAGGATTTCCATATGTATGGAACAATGAGCAAACGGATGCATTTTTAGAAATTGCCGGTGATAGACTAGAAACTAGCTTTATTAACATTCAAGGTGAAAAAGAATCATTCACGTATAGTGTTCCCAACTTCAATCAATGTAAAGGTTGCCATGTTAATCAAACTCAAATGAAACCTATCGGCACTAAAGCTCGACTTCTAAATCATGATTATGAGTATGCTGAAGGTACTATGAATCAGCTGAAAAAATGGTCTGCGTTAGAAATGATAAATAATTTACCTGAAATATCATCAATTTCACACACTCCTAATTATGATGATCCAAATGATGGAACTTTAGAAGAACGTGCACGAGCGTGGATAGATATTAATTGCGCTCACTGTCACCGTCTTGGTGCACCCGGAGAGACTTCTGGGTTATTTTTAAATATTGAAGAAACAAATAAAACGCGTTTAGGGGTATATAAACCTCCTGTAGCTGCTGGTCGAGCAACAGGAAACTTAAAATATACTATTTTACCGGGAAATCCAGAAAAATCCATGATGATACAACGAATGCTTTCAAAAGATCCTGGGATTATGATGCCTGAGTTAGGACGTAAATTAGTTCACAAAGAAGGAATTGAACTAGTTAGTGAATGGATAAAACATATGGAAAAAGAATAAATTTAATCGAGTTTCTCAACTTTTTTATATTTTTTATTAACTACAAAATCATCGCTATTAAATGGAATTTCTTTTATATCTTTCAATTCCCATTTCATTTTAAAACCTTTATCGTCTTCATTCTTCATTTCCATAGAGTATTTTAATAACCTTCCTTCAACGGAATCATACTCTTTACCTGATTGAGCAAGCATTGATTCGGCAAAACTTCGTGGCATATTTTGTCTTTCTCCACCATACGCTTCAATAAGTTCCTTCTCTTTATCCAATGCATACTTTAGTAATAATGTATCGGTAGTAAACCATTCTTCAAATAAGACTGAGCGTTCTGAATTTTCAATTGAAGTAACTACTTTTTTTGCTCTTAAACCTGCAATTATTTTAATCTCATCTGTTATAGTACGCTTAATTATATTTTCTTCATCATCTTCAGATTCTACTTCAGCATTTTCATCTTTTGCTTCTTCATTATCACTTTGTCTATTTGAACCTCCCCCAAAATTCATATTTTCTTCCATCCCTTTGAGAGTTGGTTTCCCATCATTATTACGTATTAAATCAAATGACTCAAATGCATATTGACCTTCTTCCGCATCATAGATTATTCTAGCTTCACTATCACCATTTAGTATCGTACCATATTTTTTATTTCCACCCATAGCCATTCTTATTATAAAACGGTCTACATCTAAAGAAGATTCTTGTCTGAAAAAACCATTAGAAGCAAACTTTTGTGTAGTTGTTTTTATCTTTCCTACATAAGGAGCTTCCATAAACATTACTTCTTCAATAACCACTTGAGTTTGAGAGGAAATACTTGAAATAAAAAGTATATATAAAAGCAAACGATTCATTAATAATTATCCATTTATTTTTTTAATCTAATAAAGCATTGAATACTGGCTTTAATTCCCCATCGATTGATTTTCCATTTAGGTATAATAGTACGGGTGCAAAGCGTGTATCTGTAATTAATTTTCGCGCTACTTGATCCGGTGAGATAGTATAGCGACCCATCTGTTTTTTTGTATCCCAAACTAGATCTTCAAAGGATGCATAAACTAGTTCTGAACAAACTATTTCATCTGTTGATTCAACATTAAAACTAAAATCGTAATTCTTTCCAATTTGACTAAACGCATTAATTAGATATGTTTTTTTGTCTTCATCAGATTGAGCAGTAAAGCGGATTACACCTAAATCATCAATATTTAAAAAATTCTGCAATGTATTTATCTGTACTCCAGGACGAAGCGACTCTATAATATTACGTCCAGACCTTATAGAATTATGAAAATTAGGTCCGGTGTAACCATATTTTTCAACGGCTATATCATATAATTTGGGCAAACTATCCCATACCCCAAGTGCCTTTAATTGATTCTCATTTCCAGCCCATACTCCAACATGGCACCAATATCCTGGGATAAAATAATCAGTTAAACGAAAAGGGGCCTTCTCTAATAGAATATCCATTGGTTCCATTTTATGAATTATTTCAGATTTTTCTTCATCAGATAACAATTCCATCGTCCCTCTTCTTACCACGATCATACCTGCAGTATTACCAAACATTTTACTTACAAGTTCAGTACCATTATTGTTTATTATTTTAATTCGATCATAAAGTTTATTTGAAATAACATTAAAGCGATTAATTTTAAAACTTGGCTTTATATCATACTCCTTCATTTGCAACATTTCTCTGTAAGAAAAACTTCCAGAAATAAGTTGATTCAAATAAAAATAATCTGCATCATCAATTAATAAAGGTGAATCGCTATTTTTATCCTCCCATTTTGATACTTGATAATTGAAATTAATAGCACTAACTAAACGTCTAAGTTTTTTAGAATCAGTATAACTTTCTGAAATATCAGCTAGATACCCTCTGTTTTCAGGTTCTACGCCCAATTCATTTATAACAAAACGCAACTTTTGATTTTCTTCAAATGGAGCCATTGCAACGAGGTAGTTATCGTAGAGTAAAAGAGCAAATACTAGTGCCAACTTTATTTGCTTGATAACTGCTTGACCTTGTTGATCATTTGGATTTAGTGAAATAACTTCTTTAATTGATTTATTCCATAGTGACTTTTTAGTTGAATATTGAGTAGGTTTTTTATCATTTATTTTTATCGAAACATTCTTATTTGTGTAAGGTGCATATCTAGATATAATTTGAAAGAGTGGTTCTCTCATTTTTCTGTACTGCTCAATAGCATAGTTGAGATAATTTAAATCTGCTGCCGTTAACACTTCTTTTTTGTTGAATTTTTCATATGTTTCTATCGCAATTGAGCGCCAAGTCAAAGCATACTCAATTTGAGATTGGTAATTATAGATTACATCACCAATATCAATAGTATCATTCTCCATTAGTTCTATTGCAGAACGGCTGTTCGCATTTTGATCAAAAATAAAATTAATATTTTTTTCCTGAGCGCTGAGTGAAATAAATGATAAAAGTACTAATGTTAATTTATTTACCAAGGTAATTTCTCCAAATCAACGTTTCCACCAGAAATTATTAAACCAACTTTTTTACCTAAAAACAGTTCTTTTGACTTTAAAACAGCACTTAGTGTAATTGAACAAGAAGGTTCGACAATAATTTTCATTCTTTCCCAAATCATTTTCATGGATTCAATAATTTCATTTTCAGTTAATGTAATGACTCCTTGAACATGGGATTGAATAATTGGAAAGGTAATTGTTCCAATTTGAGCACGTAAACCATCACAAATAGTGTTTATTGTTTTATTTGGGACTATCTCTCCTTTTTTAAGAGAAAGAAACGTATCATCTGCTTCTAATGGTTCAGCGCCATAGACTTTAATTTTTGGGTTCATACTTTTAGCTGAAATGAGTGTTCCACTTAATAGACCACCACCACTTACCGGTGAAATAATAGCATCTAAATCTGGCTGGTCTTCAATGAATTCCTTTGCAGCAGTACCTTGTCCCATTACAATACGTTCATCATTATAAGGATGAACTACAGTTGATGCCGTTTCATCTACCAAATCTTTGAGAACTTTTTCTCGAGAATGTTGGTCAGGCTCACACCAAATAACTTCACCGCCATTTCTTTCAACGTTTTTAACTTTAATCTTTGGTGTATTATGTGGCATAACTACTTTAGTCTTACCATTCCTTCGAGAGACTGCCATTGATAAGGCTGCACCATGATTACCAGATGAGGTTGTAGCAACACCGCGATCTAATTCCTCTTGAGATAAAAGTTCAACAGTGTTTGTTGCACCTCTAATCTTAAATGATCCAGCTTTTTGAAAATTTTCACACTTAAAATACAGCTCAGCACCAGTTAATTCATTTAAACTTTTGTTCGTTAAAATAGGAGTCCGATGAATAAAAGGAGCTATGCGATTATGCGCAGATTGAATATCTTTTAGAGTTACCATGGGCAAATCTAAATTCTTTTATAAATATAAACACATTTTTTAAGGTTGATTATGAATAAAAGTTCAAAATTACATATGAAAACAGATGAATTTAAAAAACAAGGTTACAAGGTTATTGACTGGCTTGCAGATTATTATGAGCATGTAGAAGAATATCCGGTACTATCACAAGTTGAGCCTGGTGATATACGTAGTAAACTTCCTGAAAAAGCACCTAATACCGGTCGTGCTCATGATGAGATTCTAAATGATATGAATATATTAATGCCAGGAATAACACATTGGCAGTCTCCCAATTTTCATGCATTTTTTCCCTGCGCAACAAGTGGACCCGCTATTCTTGGAGATTTAATTTCCACAGGATTAGGAGTTAATGGCATGAGTTGGGCAACTAGTCCAGCTTGCACAGAACTTGAAACACATATTTTAGATTGGCTAGTAGATATGATGGATCTTCCAGTAAAATTTAAATCAAATTCAAAAGGTGGCGGTGTCATTCAAGATACAGCTTCAAGTGCTAGCCTTGTCGCACTACTTTGCTCTCGAGAAAAAGCATCTAATGGAAGAACTAATGAAAATGGATCAAATGGAGATTTTATTGCCTATACCTCATCACAGGCTCACTCATCTATTGAAAAGGCCGTTAAGATAGCTGGAATTGGTAAAAACAATATGCGTATGGTAGATGTTGATCAAAACTTTTCGATGGACTCATCTCATTTACGTCAATTAATAGAAAAAGATATTAGCAATGGATTAAAACCTATATTTGTATGTGCCACTGTTGGCACAACATCTAGTACAGCAATAGACCCTGTAAATGAAATTGGAAAAATTTGCAAAGAATTTGGTATTTGGCTCCATGTAGATGCGGCAATGGCTGGACCAGCTGCCTTATGTAAAGAATATCGTTTTATTAACGACGGGTTAAACTACGCCGATAGTTACAATTTCAATCCTCATAAGTGGATGCTCACAAGTTTTGATTGTAGTATTTTTTATGTAGCAGATAGATCTCAACTGATAAATACTATGTCAATACTACCAGAATATTTGAAAAATAAAACAAGTACATCAGAATCGGTATTTGACCTAAGAGATTGGGGGATTCCACTAGGACGACGTTTTCGCGCTCTTAAACTTTGGCATGTGATTAATTATTATGGAGTTAGTGGCTTACAAGAGTTTATTAGAACTCATATGGAAAATACTAAAATTCTTCGCTCTTGGATAGAGATGGAAAAGGATTTTGAGATTGTTACTCCAACACCATTGACATTAATATGCTTTCGACACACTAAAGGTAATAATTTTACAGAGAAATTACTTAATACGATAAATGAAAGTGGGAAAGCCTATATGACGCATACCAAACTCAACGATCAATACATTATAAGATTTTCAGTGGGGCAAACATCAACAACAATTGACCATCTAAAAGAAACTTGGAATTATATTGTCAAAACTTCAAAAGGAATGATTGAAGCTTAGGGTTTTTCTGCGAGTTCAACTAACACACCACCAGTACTTTTTGGATGTATAAAAACAACTTTATAACCTTCAGCCCCAACTGTTGGAGTGTCAGACAATACTTGAATATTTAATTCTTTAAGTTCTTTTATTGCTTTATTTATATCATCTACCTCAAAACATACATGATGTACTCCGGGGCCTTTTTTTAATAGAAATTTTCCAATAGGCGTATCTTCACCTAATGACTGTAATAACTCAACCTTGCCTTGCGTTGTATCATAAATATCAGTTAAAACCCCTTGATCTTGAACAGTTTCTTTGCCCTTATGTTGGAGGTTGAGGATATGACTCCAAAAAGGAGAGGACGTATCTAAATCTTTTACTGCAATACCAATGTGTTCTATTCCAAGTATTTTCATATTTATCTATTTAAATTAAATTTTTATCTTTTGAGGTCAATGAAATACCTAATCCATTCTCATTTGGCAATACTAACTTTCCATTAAGAATCTTTACACCTGAATATGGATCATTATTGATGAGTAAGTTACCATCTAAATCAGCATAATCAACTAATGGAGATAGATGTGCCGCAGCAGTTATACCTATTGAAGATTCAATCATGCAACCTAACATAATTTTCATATCTCTATCTCGAGCCATTTTAATCATTTTTATTGCCTCAAATAAATTCCCACATTTCATAAGCTTAATATTTATTCCATCAAAGATTCCGTGAATTTTAGGAATATCATCTGAATTTAAACTATTTTCATCTGCTATAATTGGTAAAGGAGATTCTTCACGTAATTTTGCTGTATCATCTAGGTTAGTAGATAGAAATGGTTGTTCAATAAATTCGACATTCTGTGTTGCTAACCATAAACTCATCTCTATTCCTGAAACTAAATCCCAGCCCTCATTAGCATCGACCCTAATAATCTTATCCGTTTCTCGTCGAATTGCATTAATGATATCTTTATCTTGTTTAATACCCATGCCTAATTTCACCTTTAGAATATGATAAGGTTCACTTTCCTTAATTTTTTCTGGAATAATAGACATTTCACCAATTGAAATTGTATAAGATGTTTTAGGAGTTTTCTTAGGATCTGCTTGAAAATATTTATTAAGAGATATACCTTTTTCTTGACACCACAAATCTAATACCGCCATAGAAAAGGCAACTTCCAAAGCTTTAATACCTGAAAAAAGAGGAGAAACTATTTTTGTGAACTCTATAGGGTCATCAATTTTTTCAGGTAAATCAATTCCTTTGTTTAAAAGGGCTAATATATTTTCTGTAAATTCGTTATACCTACCAGAAGGAGCCGCCTCCCCTCTTCCAATAATTCCATTATTTTCTAGATATATATAAACAATATCATAGTAGTTATGACTGCTTCTAGATATTCCAAATGGATGTGTACACTCAATCCTATATGTAGTAAATGAAAGTTTCAATTAATAAAGAGAATTAAAAAGGAGTTTAAAAGTGTTCCTTGGTTGAGCTCGAAACTGAGGTCGAAATCCAATCAAAACGACGCTACCTCTACCTAATGATACTTCTGCCATTGCAATTTTACCACCAATATTCTTTTCTTCACCCATCGCCCATCCACTAAGCAAAATATCCTTTTTTGCGTAACGTGCTAATATCTTTACTGGTTGACTAGGAGGTCTTTGCTTTAATGTTTCTTTACCACCTTCACCAGTATCTCTTAATTCTATAATATCAAAAGCACGACTGCGAACAAAATAGGCCACAGATTCTTTTCTCATACCAAAGGTTAGTTGATCAGATGTTTCAATATCTATTCTCACTAAAGACCCAGGTATAAAAAAAGTAGTTGAAGGAGTATTCTTAACTACATTCTTAATAGGTAATCCTAATTGCTCAATTAAAAAATCGCTTGATTCATCTAGCGCAACAATTCTTCCACCTTTTTCAGCATATTCTTTTAAGGCTAATGATCCATTTAATCCAATTCCTCCAGAGTATTCCTTTGGGTAGGTATTATCTGCATAACCATGTAAGATTGCAGAACCTGACTGAGATGGAATAATAATAGCACTGTACTGACTTAAGTCTCCATTAATTATATCTTGATTATGTAGCGTATCTAAAGGAAAATCATATTTCTCAAGCACCCAACGTGTCCATCCTTCATCCATGTTTGCTCGCCAAGATTTATATATGCCTACTTTTGGCAATGATAGTTTCTTTGAATTTATAGATAGGTTTTTAGATGTTCCGGAGAAAGAGATACTATAAGATTTCGCTAAAGCATTGATTTGATCATTATCTTTGGTCTTAATAAAAAAATCACCATCTGAAAGACGATATACTTCGATATTATTTGCCAGTAATTTATTTACTGCAATAATAGATCCATTTGAATTTTGAGATAAAATATATCCAGCCTTACCACTTTTGACTTTACCAGGTTGCATAGAAACTTCTAATGATTCAATTATTTCCGTTCTTACTTTAAATGGTTTTTCAATTCTATCTACTTCAATACCCATTTGCAAAGGCAAAGTCCAACCTGCCAAATCATAAGGAACTTTAGGCTTTCCATTGGCATCTTTTAATTCTGGGTAGATTTGTGGTTCAAGCATATCCATCAGGTGAGGTCGAAAAGCTTGTCCTGTAAAAATTACATGAGCACCTTTTGCGTAATTTTTACCATTAGCCTTAAATGCTCGAGTTGATTTGTGAACCTCTATTCCTCCCTTACGAAGTACACTTAAAAACTTACCTGTCTCGTATAAATCCCACTGATTATTAGGAACTATATAAGCAAAAGGGCCGCCCATTTCTCCTGACTCTATAGCATCTCGACCCATAATATAAATATCATACAACCATTTTTCACGAAGATCTGCAGCAATATTTAACACACCCATGGAAGCTGTGAGCATATAGTCAACAGCTTGGCGAAAGTTTGACTCGCCTGCCTCCCATGGCAATGGTAAAAATATATCGGTTCCGGTATTAACCATTCCACTTCTTCTACTACCAATTGTTTTTGGTTTTTTTTCTGGATCATAATAACGCGGTGTAGGTGTTGAATGGCTTGTCTCAGTTAAAATACCAATTTGATTATGGTAGTAAGGAGCAGTTCTCATTCCACCATTCCACCACATACTATACTGAAAATCAGAAACTACACCTCCCATTTTTTTCATAGCGAAACGGTTAGCCATTGCAGTACCTACTAGATTAACTCCTGTTGTTACTCCAGGGTGAATATTTGGATTAACCGGGTCTGAAAAAGGCGGTAAAAATATACGAGCCCATGCAGGTCCAGTCTGATGATGATTGTAGACTATCTGTGGGTACCATTTATTGTACAGTTGGTATGATACATTTTGCGTTTCAATCATATTATGCATGAACCAGTCTCTATTGTTGTCATGGCCTACATATTTTTGATACAGCACTGGTGGACCAGTAGTTTCATACGGTGTTCCGAGTTGTGTTCTATACCAATTTACAACTATATCCATTCCATCAGGATTAATAACTGGCAACAGTAGAACTATAACATTTTCACGAATCTTTTTCATTTCGTCTGTTTCAGATGTAGCAATCTTATATGCTAATTCTGATGTCATTTGCCCATGTGCTCTTTCAGTAGCATGCATACCACCATCAATCCATACTATAGCTTTTCCTTTTTTAGCATAATTTTTTGCTGTTAACTCATCAATCTTAGCTCTTGATAGCTCTGCGCTAATATTTTTCCATTCATTTAATTTTGATAAATTTTCTGGACTAGAAATAAATAGTAGAATCATAGGCTTGCCTTCTGATGAAACGCCAATTTGTTCTAATTTTACTCTATCAGAGTTTTTAGCTAACTGCCGATGAAACTCAAGCATTTGTGAATAATCAGCTAATTTATAATCCGCACCTACCTTAAATCCAAAAACTTCTTCAGGAGACTTTATTTGTGTAAAAACAAATGAAAATAAAATAAAATAAAGTAATACAATCTTTTTTAACATTTTAACCTCGATAAAATTTTTATTTAGGAGAATCCGCACTACCTTCCCAATCTGAATCTGCAACTCCAACCCAACCTCCATTATTAGAATCTTTCATAACAGCGTGAATTCTTCCAAATTTGGCCGGTTTTCTTTGAACGGTTACATTATGACCTAATTCACTAAAATAGGCACTATCAGCTAATGTAAAGCCCTCGTTTGCAGTGAATTCTATATCGATACCGCCATCTATAGGTTGAACTCTAGGCATACCCATTGCTTGCTCTAAATCATACCCTTGATCTACGATTCTACTGATAACTGCTACAATTGAAGATGGTATGCGTGAACCACCAGCAGCACCTAAGCCTAAAAAAGGATTACCATCTTTAGCCACTATTAAAGGAGAAATATGTGAAGCTGCTCTTTGCCCCGCCTTTACTTCTCCAAGATACCCTCCAAGGGTTTGAGCATAAACAAAGCCTAAGCCAGGCGTTGCCACTTTAGATCCCATTGTCGTTCCCACCGTTTGAGTCAATACAGCAATCATACCATTTTTATCAACTACAGTCAGGTGTGTAGTATGTCCCATTGCTGCCGTAAAAGATTCAGGTAACTCTTCCCATTGAATATATGTTTGTTCATTATGAATTTCAGCTGCTCTCTTTTTTGCCCACTCTTTAGAAGTAAATCTTTTCGCATCTTCTAAAGTATTTTGCTCTCGACGATCTAAGTAAGCTCTTTCTATCGCGTGATAAACAGATTCACCCCATTCTTGGTTATTTGAAAGTTTATTCTTGTATGCTTCTAAAATTTGCAAAGCTTCAATCGTAATTGCACCATAAGAAGGCATCCACAATCCTATTAATTCATTGTCACGATAATTACCTTTTACTATTTCTGCATCTAAAGCTTCATATTCTTCAAGCGCTTTCAAAGAAAGAACTCCGCCATTTGCGATATTATCTTCGACTATTTTCTCAGCTATCCACCCTTTATAAAAAACGTCAGAGCCTTCTTCTGCAATTGCCTTAAGAACTTTTGCTAAATCTTTTTGTTTGACCCATTGACCAGGTTGACGTGAAGATCCATCGCTATTTAAGAAATGTTGACGAGTACCTTCAAATTCATTGAGTTGTTCATTAACATAGGCCTGTCGCATTGCCTCACCAAAAATTAATGAGTGCCCATCTTCTGCAATTTGAATTGCAGGAGCCATCACATCATTGCGTTGCATAGTACCATGTTCAGATAAAGCTTTTGTTAGACCTTTTACAACACCCGGAACACCAATACTAGGATAACCGTACCTTTTTTTCGGTGCATTTTCATAATCGTAATCATTAGGAGCTGATGTCGTTGCATCAATACCATGATAACCTGTCTTTGGAGAATAAATTAAAATTAGAGTTCTACCACCAATTCCACTCATTGAAGGCTCTACTACGGCTAAGGTAAAGGCTGCTGCTACAGCAGCATCTATTGCATTACCATTTTGTGCTAGCATTTGAACACCTGCTTTTGTAGCCAGTGGATGAGCAGCAACAACAATACCTTTATTAGACTTTTTTACTTTATGCAACGACTCAGTATAAAACCCATCTGCTTTTTTTATTGGCTGTGAGCATCCACATAAAAAGATCAACGTAAAAGATAGTAATTTTTTATTCATCATATTAACTCCTCTAATGAATCAATCAAGGTCCCATCTCCGAATCTAATCAAATCTGTTGTTCCAATACCATACTCCTTCTGAATACTATCAATTTTAGACATTGCATCTTCTTCAGACAAAGCAACAGTAAGTAAATTAATTCCTACAAACTTTGACTGTTTAAAATTTTTCATTAAGTCTAAATGAAGGTTCATCACTTCTCGGATTGAAGACATTGGATAATCTGTTACATCTAAAGGTCTAGCAGGATCGTGAGTCATTAACATATAATCTGGCATTGCACCATGAAGCAGACCAAGCGTAACGCCCGCATAATATTGATTAGTAAGAGACCCTTGACCCTCAACGATAATCAACTCTGTTTCTGATGGAACTTCATCTAAAAGCTTTTCAATCTCTCCAACCATAAAATCCGCTTTAACTGCGTCAATTGGAACACCTTTCCCACTTAGTAAAATTCCAGTTTGACCTGTACCTATAAATTCAACCTTTTTACCTCTATTCCTCAATCTTTTAGCCACTTCCCAAGCTGTTGTCATTTTCCCAGAGTCACAATCAGTACCTACAATCAGCAGAACTGGTATTTGACGATTTTTCCATGAACCTTTAGGAAAATTAGCTGGTTCTGGTGGTCTACGAAGATCCGTTAAGGTTATATTATGCTTTTTTGCTAATTCTCGAATTTCTTTATCATCATTTAAGAAATGATGCATGCCACTTATTATATCACAACCAAATTCAATTGCTTTAATTATCTCTTTTCGAAATTCATCGCTAATAAAGCCACCCTGTGAAGCACTTCCAATAACAAGAGTATCAGGATTACTAGCTAAACAAGAATCAAAACTTTCAACAACTGGAATATTTCCTCCATATCCCAATTCTGAATGTGCAGTTTCACCGACTTTCGTATTATCAATAACTCCAACAACTTCTTCGGTCCGATAGCGAATTAACATATTTCCAGTTTTATTTTTTACGTAGTTAAACGCTCCATGACATAAAATAACAAATCTATTTTTTGTTTTATCCATTATTTATTTCCTGAAATAGTACGCATTCATTATTTTTAATGATACTATATGATAAAAAACACTCCTCTTCAACTAGATATTAACAAATTGATAAATATTTTACACTTTAAAAATATATTTTTATTATTTTTATTATTAGGAGGATGCTCAGATAAAAAAGATGAAATTATTGAGGAAGAAAAAAATCAAGTTTCGAAACTAGTTCCTCTTGGATATAGCAAATTTATTTTTGATCTATATGAACCTCTAGCTAATAAACCTATTGATGTACATACCTACCTTCCAGACACTACTGATATTCAATTACCTGTTCTATTCGTAATACATGGGAATGCACGAAATGCAAAAGACTATTGCTTTGCGTTTGTGGAATCTGCACAAAAGTATAATTTTCTTGTCATTTGCCCTGAATTTGATGTTTTGCAATTTCCAACATCTCAAGAATTTCAGCTAGGTGGATTATTTAAGGATGATCAACTTGCAGACTCAACAAAATGGGCTTTTAACTATATAGAAGAAATTTTTTCATATCTTAAAAAAGAAAACGTAATAACAAATACTTCATATGGTATTTATGGCCATTCAGCCGGCTCACAATTCACCCATCGCCTTGCTTTATTTACAAAATCAAATAATGCATCGATATTTATTGCAGCTAATGCAGGTTGGTATACTACGGTAGATTTTACTGAGGCCTTCCCATATGGACTTAAAAATGCACCTATTAATGAAAAACAACTAATAGAAAAATTTAAATATCCCATGACAATTATCCTGGGCGAAAATGATACTGATCCAAATGATAGCTCATTAAGAAAAACGGAACAGGCTATGCGACAAGGGATTCATCGATTTGACAGAGGTAATTATTTCTTCGACATGGCGAAAGAAAGAGCGGATCAACTAGGAGTTACATTTAATTGGAAAATTGAAACAGTACCTAATGTCGGTCATTCAAATACCAAAATTGCACCAGTAGCAGCACAAATTTTCATATCTAGCTTAAATAATTAATTCTTAATATTTCTATTTAGGTGAATTATGTAATATTCACTTATTGCTGAATTTATAGCTCTTGAATAATTAGACCAGGTTGATTGATTATCTCTAATCCCTGGTTTAGGAAGTTCTATCTGAATTGCACTAATTACACCATTATTTCTAGAGCCATGCCTAGCGGTATTATATCCCCCAGAAAAATAACGCATTCCAGCAGGGCTTTGATCATTTAAACTCGGAAGACTTTTAAAACCCAAACTATCTAATATAGAACCAAAACTTACTTTTCCTCTTAAAACCTCAATAAAAGTATACGATGATGAATCTACCCATGAACTTATACTTGATTTATTTTTATATAAATTGGTATTTAGCGTTGCATCGCTTTGATCTAGTTCTTCAGAAGACAGTAAGTAACCCAACCATGTCCTTAGATCATAAAAGCCATCTGGATTTTGTCCGTGACCATGTATATCAAAAAAAAGCCCGCTTCCTTGAGTATTTTTAATTTTTTCCTTTGCAACATCAATGTAATGATGATATTCCTGCCAGGCTCTTAAAGCATATTTGTTTTCTTGTGCAGCTTCAGTACTATCTCTATTCGCATCTAACTTTGTTCTTTTCAACTTACACAGTATTACGTGAGGATAGCCACCAAACCTAATAATCATCGAATCCATAATAGTTTTAGTTAATTCATATGTATTAAGATCCGTAACTAAGGTACCATAAGTTCGATCACTTATTTCATCAGGAGTTAACCGCCCTCCATGTGGAGCAGAAAGAATTATAGGTATATTACCTGCGTGATATTCTATATAACTTTCTCTTCCATAATATATATTTCCAGATTGATAAGGTCCGTCATGCCCAAGCGCAGGAAAAACTTCTACCTTAACTGTATCTACAGGTGTTACAATTTCAATTTCTTTTGATTCTTTACTGTCTTCACATCCAATATAAAGAAAAAGAGATAGATAAATTAACGTTAGTTGAAATCGATTCATTAGGTCAAAAGTGTGACCATTGTATAAACAACAAATATTGAAAATATATTTAAGATTATACCAGTTTTAATCATGTCTTTTTGGTTTATATAACCGGTACCATATACAAGAGCATTTGGAGGTGTGGCCACTGGCAACATAAAAGCACAGTTCGCGGCTAAACCCACTCCAAAAACAAGTGCATAGGTTACAGCTGGATCAAATTGATTCGATAGTGCAATCATTACAGGAATTAAAATAGCTGCTGAACCAGTATTAGATGATAGCTCTGTAAGAAAAACCATTAAGGTTATACATGCAAAAATAATTATCCATGGCGTAGAAATTGAATTAATCAACGCCGTTGCTAACCACAATGAGGTACCAGTTTCACCCAATACCACCGATAGGCATAGGCCTCCACCAAAGAGCAATAAAATTCCCCAACCAATCTTATCTTCTAGATCTTTCCAAGTAATCAACTTAAAAGCAGGTGCTAAAGCAGTAATCAAAATTGCAATCATCCTATCAAAGTTTTTCAAACCTAAACTTGCACCAATTTGACTTGAGAATATCCAACAGATTACCGTAAATAAAAATAATCCAATAGTTCCTTTCGCCTCTGATGTCCAATTCATTGAATGGCTATCACTAAGTCGATTTACTTTTGCATCTTTTTCTGGTCTAATAACGAACCACAATGCAATAATAACTAATGGAAACATTACCAAAGCTGTTGGGAAACCGACTTTAAACCAAGTGAAAAAATCTATATCTAAAGCAGAAACCGCAAGACCGTTAGGCGGAGATCCAACTGCTGTACCATTTCCACCTATATTTGCCGAATAAGCAGTTCCAAGAAGTATCATAGTTCGCATTCGTGGATATTCTTTATTCACTAAAGCTATTGCGATTGGTATCATCATTGCTGTAGTAGCTGTATTACTCATCCACATTGATAAAAAACTGGTAACAGCAAAAAAACCAATTACAGATACCCATAAATTTCCATTAGACATAGTTGTAACTTTATCTGCAAGCCACCTATCTATACCATGTTTATTCAAAAGCGCAGCTAAAGTAAATCCACCCATAAATAAAAATATAATTGTACTTGAAAATGGCGCCATTGCTTCTTTTGGAGATAGAATGCCCATAAAATACGCAATTACAGGAACTAGCAAAGCTGTTACTGGCAATGGTACGATTTCTGTCATCCATAAACCTGCACAAATAAAAAGGATAAAAAGTCCTTTTTGCGTGGAATCAACGTCAACTAATAATTGACTAAGTAAGTAACTAAATATTCCCCACAGTAAAATTACTATGAGCTTTTTGGAAACTGACATTTGACTCATTTTATAATTCGCTACCTTTAATTTCTTTCCAGTTTTTTAATAGTACAGCGAATTTATCTTTGTGTGTATCTGTTGGTGGAAAAAATGACCCTTGTCTTACTCCACCACCTTGAAGTTCACTCGCAAGACGCATTGCTCCAGAACGAACACCATTTACTTTTTTTTGAAGATCTTTAAGTGCTATTAATTTTCTATCATTTGCTTTCATTTTCTTACTAGAATCTTTGATAAACGCTTTTAATTCTTCATTCATCACAAAAGCTTCTTTATGAAGCGCATATAGATCAAGAAGAAATGATTCTCTTTGGCGATAATCGCCTATCCTTAAATCTAGCTTAGGATCACCATTCACTCGAACTGTACGCGAATGAGATGTATTTCCAACTGATACTTTTACCGTATAAACTCCAGGGCTAACATGTGGTCCTTGCGGATCTAAACTATGCGGTGGAATTGGCAACAATTCTGATTTACTTGGCTTTATTAAACCAGGCGTTTCTTTATCAGTATTTAAAAAAGGTGGCGGTGTATGTTTTAAGTCCCAAGCAAAGCGATTAATTTTACCTTTAGACACAGATAATGTGTATGAACGAATAATTTTATTTCTCTTACTAATTACTATATCAGCTTCATCATCATTAGAGTTTACAATAAAGCTAATGATTGCACCAAAGTCTGGATTGGAACCAGTCCATTCTGCTTGTCCACGATAAGATGTGTCTTTCCAATAATGGAATAAAGTTGCTGGACGTATTGAATATACATGAACTGACTTATCTAATGATTCTGACCATTCCGCCAAAGGAGCTGTGTCATCTAGCACCCAAAAACTTCTTCCATGTGTACCCAAAACTAAATCTTTATCTCTTGGGTGAATCACCATATCATCATATAATGTAGTTGGGAGATTAGAATTAAATTCAATCCAATCATTTCCACTGTTCATAGATAAATATACGGCATGTTCAGTTCCTAAAAATAAAACTTCCGCATTATCAGGATGTTCTAAAATTACATTAATTGAACCAGAAGGTAGTCCATCAGATATGTTTGTCCATGTTTGACCGTAGTCATTTGTTCGATAAACATACGGGCTCCAATCTCCATCTCTATGTCGATCAAAAGTTACATAAGCAGTTCCTCGTCCACTTTTTGAAGCAATTACACGACTGACGTATGAATCACTTGGGAGTCCATAAATATTTTTACCCACTTCTTCCCAATTCTTTCCGCCATCTTTTGAGACTTGAACATTTCCATCATCAGTCCCAACCCATAATATTTTAAACCAAAGTGGTGACTCATCCATTGAAATAATTTCACCATAAGATGATGTACCATCATTGCGTGATATTTTAGTATCAACACCCAGAACCCCCATAATTGCTAATGAGTCACGATTGATAGCTTTTGTTAGATCTTTTGTCTTACTCCAAGATTCACCACCATTATTACTAATAAATAAACGATTTCCACCCAAATAAACTCTATTTGGACTTTGCTTTGATAGTAGTATAGGTGTCACCCAATCATATCGGTTCTTATCATTTGGATCAGCTGAGAAAGGCTTTATTCCTTGAATATTGCCCGTTTTTCTATCAACGCGAACTATGTTCCCATTTTGAGTAGCATTATAGAGAATGCTCGAATTTGGAGCGGGTTGCTGATACATACCATCTCCAAAGCCAATTTGCCTCCAATCATCAGATAAAATCCCTAACCAGTGACGTGTCGCGCTAGGGCCTACCCATGAATGATTATCTTGCATGCCTCCATAAATATTGTATGGAATATCCATATCGACACCAATACCATAAAATTGACCAATTGGTATATTATTTAGTCGATTATATGATTTACCGTAATCCCAAGTCTCATGTAATCCTGCATCACCCGCTAAATAAAAATGTTTAGAGTTAGTAGGGTTAATCCATAAGGTGTGATGGTCACTATGTACACCCACATCATACGTAGGTCTAGTAGGCATTTCATTAAATGTTTTACCTTTATTAACCGTACGATAGAAATTTGTTGCCAAGAGATAAACGATGTCATCATTTTTAGGATCAACAAAAATATGACTGTAATACATTGGTCTAGGATTTAGTTTGTTCATTCTATTCCATGTACGACCACCATTACCACTTCTATAAAAACCACTGGAATCTGCATGTTCTATAGTAGCATAAATTATATTAGACCTTGTTCTAGAGGTAGCTAAACCTATACGACCTTTATTTCCTTGAGGTAGACCTGAGGTTAATTCATTCCATGAAGAACCACCATCAATTGTTTTGTAAATACCACTTCCAGAACCACCACCGTTAAATCCCCAAGTTTTTCTCATACGTTGATAGGTAGCTGCATACAGTGTGCTAGGATCATTTATATCAATTGACAAATCAACGACACCTGTTTCATCATCAATATAAAGAATTTTTTTCCATGAACGTCCTCCATTAGTGGTTTTATAAACTCCTCTTTCTTTAGATGCATCCCATAAATTTCCTAAGGCAGCTACGTAAACAATATTTGAATTATTTGGATGAATAATAACTCTAGCAATATGAAATGTCTTTTCTAGACCAATTGATGTCCAACTTTCACCTTGATCAATTGATTTATAGACTCCATTACCCCAAGACGTACTTTGTCTATTTTGCTGTTCACCTGTACCTGCATAAATGACATTTGGATTGGATTGTGATATTGCTATGTCACCGAATGTTGAAACTTTCTGATCATCGAAAACTGGTTTCCACATCGTACCTTTACTATTTGACTTCCATATACCTCCTGAAGCCGAGGCAATAAACATTATTTCTGGACTTCCAGGTACAACTTCGACATCGTGGATTCGACCGCCCGCAACAGCAGGTCCAATGTTTCTAAATTTTAAATGGTCAAAAGTATCAGAATTTACAGTTTGTCCAAAAAGTGATGATACCATTAACAGAAGAGTTGTTGCTTTATTCATATTATTTACCATGTTATTTGTATTGTAAAATAAAAAGCCCCCATTAAACATGGAGGCTTTTTATTAAATACTCTTTATTATTAATTAATAATATTTTTAGATTATTTATTTACTGCTGTTTTTGCATAAAGACCAGGATCAGCTGGTGCTTTGGAATTTGAAATAATTTCATCTTGTGCGTGAGGTATACGTTCTACATGACTTGTCGCCGCAATTGTATTCAAAGGAAATGGAACAACAAGATCAGTTTCACCTGCTCCACGTAAACGTCTGTGGTCATTAAATGGCATCCATGAACCAAAACCAGAGACATAACGCTCTTCAATTATTTCACGTAGAAGTGCTTTTTCTTTCGTTACTCCATCAGCATTTTCCATACCTCCAGAAGTGAAGTCAGCTTCTACATAAGCTTCATAACTATAATTAGCTGCATCATCAAAAGCAGCATTCAATCTACCTCCAGCATCAAGCCAAGCCCTATAAGCATTCAATGCGGATAAGCCCGAAGCAAAACTACTTCTTGCAGATGCTTCTGTTTTAATAAGATGATTTTCACTAAATGTAGCAATGGGTTGTGGCTCAAATTGAGCAACTACACCAGTATTTCCTGAAGATGATGACTCATCAATAGCATAATAACCGTGCCTTGCTGTTTCATTCGTTTTAGCATTTCCTCTATAAGACGCATTTGAAGTATCAAGCATATTCAATAGATAACTTCCATCGTTTCCAATATCTCCAGTACGAGAGCCTGCTAAGATAGTAAAGAATAAGTTCTTATCGCCTTGACTAATAGCCGCATCACCTCTAGGGATATAAAGCATATCTCCAGCTGAAGATGAAATACCATTATTTGCAGCAGATAATGCACCTGCATAATCTTTATTAGCTAAAGCATAACGAGCTTTCAAAGTATAAGCCGCCGCAATCCACTTATCTTTATCACCATTGAAATAGATGTCAAATGATTCTTTTCTAGAAGTAGCAGAACCAAGATCCGAAATAGCACCATCTAAGAGTGTAGATAAAGCGGATAGCACACTTTTCTGACCATCGAAAACTGGATCTGGATAATCTACGTCATTATTAATCTCAGTGTATGGAATATCGCCCATAAGTAGCGCTAGTGTGCCTACAGCATTTGCTTCCAAAACTTTCGAAATACCCACCAATAACTTATCATCCGGTGCTGAAGTTTGGATATGGCGTGCATTTGTGACAACACCAGAATATGCTGCAGTCCACTCATCATTTGACTCAATTGTTGAAAGTGAGTATCCATATATATTAGAATAGAGTGAGGTAAAACCAACCAATTGACCAGAATACATACCACTAATTCTATTCAAATGTGATACCTGGACAATCACGTTTGCAAGTTGTGCACCATTTAAGAATAATTTTGCATCAACATCAGCAAGCGTAATCTCATTAGGGTTATCATTAATCGATTTATCGACTTCACAGCCAGTGACCATTAGTGCTATTGCAGTGAATGGTATTAAGATTTTCTTCATTGTATTTAAACCTTTTGTATTAAATTTCATTTTCATACCCTCCGCTTAGAAATTAGCCGATAATGAGAACAAGAATGATTTTGTAGATGGATTCGCAAAGTAATCCAAGCCTGAACCGGTTTGGATACCTCCTACATTCACACCAGGATCTACACCAACTAGTTCTTTATACCAAGCGAACAGATTTCTTCCTGTTCCTGTTAAAGTAAGGGATTGAAGACCCGTCATGCTTGTAAGCGCATCTGATCTAAAATCATATGATAATGACAGTTCTCTAATTCGAGAGAAAGTTGCATCTTTAATTGAAAAATTATATGCCTGATTATCACCAAAACCACCGCCAATTCCATGACGATACCATGCTTCATCTAAAATAACATCACCGCCACCAAAGTTTTCAATACGACCTCTTACAGTAGTACCTGAAGGAATTACTTTACCGTCAACATTCTTTAGATCAGTCGTTAATGTTACTTCATTTTCAGTCTCCTTAGTCGTTCCAAAACGTCTAAGTACCCACTGAGTACGAGGAGAGTAATCGCCACCTTGAGAATGCTCAAATAGCACGTTTAATGAAATAGCACCCATCCTTGCATTTAACCCTAAAACTCCTCTCCAGTCTGGAGTAGGATCACCAAGGACAATAGCCGTAGATGTAATTTGTGGAAACCCATTTGCATCAAGATCAAAACTTCCATCAGCTTTAGTTTTGGATCCCGTTCCATAAAGCACACCTATTGGGTATCCTTCTTTGGCAACTGAGTTAACGGATCCAGAACCAAGATAAAGGACGTCAGTTCCAGCTAAACTTTCAACCATATTGTCATTTTTTGACCAATTGAATGTTAATTCAGCACCTCTAGTAGCATTGCTAACTAGATTCCATGAACCGTCGATTTCAAGTCCTTTATTTGTCATCTTAGCTGCATTACTATACTGAGTATCGTAGCCAGACGTTGGAGATAAAGACCTACTAATTAACATATCATCAACTGTATTATTGTAGCTTGTTAAGCTAAAAGATAGCTTATCATCTAAAAATCTTAAGTCAAAACCAATTTCTGTTTCAGTCTTAACTTCTGGTTTTAATAAATCATTCCCTTTATCATCATCTACTCTATAACCACCACCCCACTGACCAACACTAACAGGGTCACTGTAAGAACTATAACCAAAACCACTTTCAGCAAGCGTTTCAAAAGCATGAGCAGCTGGGCGTACACCCACCTGACCATAAGCAACTCTTACCTTAGCAAAACTTATCAATCCACCACTGACACCACTCATCAGATCGGTCATCTGATAGGCAATATCTGCAGCAGGATAATTATAAGCATCACTAATAGTGGAATGATATTCTCTAGCCAGAGATAGATTTAGAAAAATCTGATCAAAAGCATCTAAAGAAAAAACACTATAAGCTCTTGTTGAACGAATGAAGAGACGGTTATTTGAAACAACCGATGCTTCAGCAGCAGTATTTACATTTGTAGTAATTTTATCTGTATTAACAAGGAAACCATCTATTTCAGATGTACCTCTACTATATGTACGATCGTATAAATTCCAACCACCTGTTACTACCATAGAAATATCAGAACCTAATTCAAGGTTTTGACGAGCAATTACATCATAGTTTGTTTCACGGTTAGTGAGTCTATTAATATTTAATGAACCTGAGTTCCTAGCTGATCCAGCTGTTCCTGGTGCATAGAAACCTTCACGGTTATCCGTATACTGATCAAGTCCAGCTCTTAAAACGAGCTCAGTACCAGCATAAGGAGTGATATTCATTTCATTTGTAAAAATGAAACGATTAACTCTTGAGTAATCTTTCTGCTCATTCACAGTCCAACCAGGATTATTATAGATAGGATTTGTACTTGAACCACCAAGATAGCGTCTATATGCACGATGGCGGTTAGTATACTCGGTTCCTCCACTCCAATAAGAACCTTTATAATAAGTATTATCAAAGTCTGGAGCAGTTCTCAAAAGACCTAGCAATAGACCAGATACATTAGATCCTCTTTGAGTACCATTTCTATCAGTATATGTATAGCTAGCCTTAGATGACATAGAAACTCTATCAGATAACTTAAATTTGGTATTTAATCTGATATTATCTCGATCATAATAAGAATTTCGAATGATACCATCTTGTCTCATTCTTCCGTAGCTAAATAAAAACGTTTTCGTTTGATCACCACCAGAGATTTGAAAATCATCATTGATATACGTTCCTGTCTGGAAAGCTTGATCAAAGTTTGAATCCACATAAGTATTCTTAGAATTCTTTTTTGTTATTGTATATTGAGTGAAGGCACCATCTTCAGATACGAAATAAGCCTTATCCTTATTATATTCATCGGCACCACCAGAACGTTCTAAAATTTTATCACCCCATGACTCTGCTTGTGTACCCCATTTACCACTACGACCTTGACCAAAGGTAGTTTGCATTGGAAGTTTCTCATGAATTTCATCATAAGAATAAGTGCGCTTATAAGACATTTTCATCTTACCTGCAGCTCCATCTTTTGTCTGAATTACAATTACACCATTTGCAGCTCTTGAGCCCCACAAAGCAGCAGCAGATGCACCTTTAAGAACTTCTACTGATTTAATATCATTAGCATTAATATCATTCATTCTTGACTGCTGAGATGATCCACCAAATCGACTTGATCCTGAATAATTTTGAGAGTTATTAATTGGCATACCATCTACAACTATTAAGGGTTGACTCGCACCAGAAATGGTATTCGATCCTCTTATTTTAATTGAAGTACCAGAGCCTGCATCTCCACTAACAGCATTAACCTGAACACTGGAGGCTTTAGAGGCTAAAGAATTAGCTAAAGTTGATTCGCCAGAACGAGTCATATCAGCAGGAGTAACAGAGACACTAGTTGAGCCTTGTTTATCTCTATCTGTTTCAAAACCAAGTGCTGTTACAGAAACAGCTTTTAGACCAATTGCATCAACTGCAAGAGAAAAATTTTGAGTTGCACTACCTGAAGATATATCTACATCAGTTGTCTGAGTCGTATATCCAATATAAGTAGCAGTTAAAGAAACAGATGCTTGGCCAGATAAATCAGAAATATCTATCGAATAAGTTCCGTCACTAGCTGCAGCTGCACCATAGGATGTTCCACTGACAACAACATTAGCTCCAGCTAATGGATTGCCATTAGGATCTGAAACAGTACCAGTAATTTGTGCACTAGCAAATCCAAGTATTAAAGAAAAAAGCAGATACGCTCTAAGTGGTAATTTCATATGCTTAGTCTCCATATTTAACATATTTAGGTTCCTTAAGGAACCGAGAATTGCTTGATACTATCATTATAATAGCATAATTACAAGTTTTTTTACAAATAATTAAAATTTTTCTTTTATATCTTTTATATACTTATAAACAGTAGGCCTAGTGATCGCTAGCGCTTCTCCAATGATTGGGACAGCGCCTCGTTTATTCAAGTGTCCACCTTTTATTAAATATTTAATAACATTATACTTTTCTTTTTTTGAAAAAATTTTATTTGTTAAACCGTTAGAAACACGAAAATGTTTAACCGCTATAAGGATGTCTTCTTTAGTGCTACCATAATAAAATGCTTCCTTATTTGAAATGATTGGATTATCAGTAGTTTCTTTTAAATATGATAGCGCAGTTGAAAATTCTTCAAAAATAGAAATATCATAATTCAATCCAAGCGAACCAATAATGTCATTTTGAGAATTTCTTATAGTTAACGATGACGATTTTAATGGTTTACCATCAGGGCTTTCATTCTTATAATTAATAACCTGGTCAGGCACTTTACCGTCAACTTTTTTATAGCCTAGATCCGATGTGCCTTCTCCAACGTTCCGGCCTGTAATATGATTATTAAAAATAGCAATAATTGAATGCTCTGGATATCTTAGGTCGTGTACTATCACCTCTAGATTTGGATTAAACATTTTAGATAATATCTCTCCCATTTTTATATAATGAGATAATATTTCTTTGTCAGATATTTTAGAAGCTTTACTCATAACTAACTTTATAGCTTATCTTCTGTTTCTTTATCAATTTTTTCTATTTTTATGTTTAAAAGTCCATAAATAATTGCAACAATTGGATTTGCTAAATTAAAAAAGCAAAAAGGTAAATATGCAAATGTAGCGATACCTAAAGATGCTGACATATAAGCGCCACAAGTATTCCAAGGTATTAATGGAGATGTAATTGTCCCAGCATCTTCCAATGTTCGAGATAAATTTTTTGGAGCAAGATTTCTTCTTGCAAACTCTGTTTTATACATTCTGCCTGGAAGAACAATAGAAATATATTGATCTGCAGTAATAATATTTACGCCAATGCATGTGGCAATTGTTGTCACAATTAATGAACCTGAAGATTTAGCAAATTTTAGTAATGATTTAACAATAATATTTAGCAGTTCAGTAGTCTCTAATACAGCTCCAAAAGTTAAAGCACAAATGACCAGCCAAATTGTATTTAGCATACTTGACATGCCACCACGAGTTAGTAGCGCATCTACAACTTCAACTCCACTATTAAATGTGAACCCTGAATGTAGAGCTGTCCAAACACCAGAAAGCATTGTTAAACCTTTTGAAAGATCAGGTTTATTAACAAAATTTGAAACAATCTGAGGTTGAAGAAATACAGCAAAAACCCCTCCTAATAATGCACCAATTAATACAGTTGGGAATGCCGGCATTTTCTTATAGGCCAAAATAAATACCACCACTAAAGGGACAAAAGAGAACATACTAATATTAAAAGCGCTTGTTATGGTATCTTGAATGATTGCTAATCCTTGAGTATCACCAGTTGAGGTTGGCTTAAACCCAAGAATCAAAAATAATATTAATGCAATTATTAGACTAGGACCTGTTGTCCATATCATATGACGAATATGTGTAAACAAATCAGTTCCAGCAATTGCGGGGGCCAAGTTTGTGGTATCTGATAAAGGTGACATCTTATCACCAAAATAAGCACCCGAAATTATAGCACCTGCTGTTATCTCAGGAGAGAGACCTAACCCTAACGATATTCCAATTAAAGCTACACCAAGCGTGCCCGCAACTGTCCATGAACTTCCGATGCTTAAAGCTGAAAGTGCACAAATTATACAGGCGGCAAAATAAAATATGGAAGGTGATAAAATTTTTAATCCATAATAGATCATAGCTGGAACAGTGCCAGACATGATCCATGTTCCTATCAAAGCTCCAACCGCCAATAAAATCAAAATTGCACCCATACCCATTGAAATACCCTTTACTATACCTTTTTCCATTTCTTTCCAAGTATAGCCGTTCTTAATTCCAATTAATGCAGCAATTGAGGCTCCAAGAATCAAAGCAATTTGATTTGCTCCATATGATGAATTGTCCCCATATAAGTATACTGACAAGGATAACATTACAATAAGTAAAAATATGGGAATTAAAGCATCAATTATCGATGGGGTTTTATGATTATTTTGCATAACTATTTTCTAAAATTAGGAACTCGCTTTTCAACAAAAGCAGATAATCCTTCTTTAGTTTCGTCTGAATTAAATAAACTACTAAAATTCTTTACTTCTAAATCTAGACCATCTTTAGTTGTAAGTCCTACGCCTTCACGTATACATTCTAAAGATTTTGCGATAGCATTTGGTCCATTTTTTAATATTTGATTGGCAACTTCTTCACATTTTTGTTTTAAATCTTCAAGAGGTACAACGTGATTTGCTAATCCAATTTCTTTAGCTTCTTGAGCATCAATCATTCTACCAGTTGTAATTATTTCGTTGGCAATACCAGTTCCCACTAATCGTGGTAATCGTTGAGTACCACCCCAACCAGGTAAAATACCCAATAATACTTCAGGTTGTCCGAACTTAGCTGTTTCGCTAGCTACTCTAATATGACAAGCAAGGCTAATCTCACATCCACCACCCAAAGCAAACCCATTTACAGCTGCAATAATTGGTTTTGGAGAATTTTCAATGGTAACTGTTAATTGTTGACCTACTTTTCCAAATGATAATGCTTCATCTGGTCCCATAGATTGCATAGTTTTTATATCTGCACCAGCAATAAATGATTTTTCACCTGAACCTGTTAGAATAATTACACCTACAGATGAATCATTTATACAATTTTCAATAGCATCTTGAAGTTCAGAAATAACTATTGGATTCATAGCATTAAGAGCCTCAGGGCGATTAATGGTAACCCAAGCTATTTGATCATTAATTTCAGTTATTATGAATGACATCAACTATCTCCAAAAAGTTCTACTAAATAATACCATAATTGTAAAAATCTCTAAGCGCCCTAACAGCATACAAAAAGTTAGCATCCATTTACCGATTGGATGAAGCGTAGCATAACTATCCGTCGGTCCAAAAGCACCAAATCCTGGTCCAATATTTCCAATTGCTGATGCCGCCGCACCGATGGAAGTTTGAAAATCAAGATTAAGCGTAGTTAGTATAAGAGTAGTAACCGCAAAGATTAATATATAAAAAAGAAAAAATCCTAATGTGTTTCTAATAACATCATCACCGATAAAGCGGTCCCCTATTCGAATTCTAATGATAGCTCTAGAATGAAGCATTCTTCTTGTTTCAGTTGCTGCATATTTTAATAATAAAATAACACGGGAGACTTTCATCCCACCACCCGTTGATCCACCCATTCCGCCAACAAACATTAAAATTAAAATCACATATTGGCTAAAAAATGGCCACAATTCATAATCAGCTGAGCCAAAACCAGTCGTGGTTAAAATAGAAACACTTTGAAATAATGAGTCTAAAAAATTTGCATGTGTCCAATTAAAACTAGATGAAGAAATATTCAAAAATATAAACAATGTAACAAAAAGCACAATACAAGAGTAGGTTATAAATTCTGTATCTTTAAAATATCCTCTAATGTTACCCGTAAGAGCTTTAAAGTGAAGTGCAAAGTTGACACCAGCTAAAAACATAAAAATTATTATTATATAATGAATAACAGGGTTATCATAAGCTGCTATACTTGCATTTTGTGTACTAAAACCGCCAGTAGGCATTGTTGTAAAAGAATGACAAACAGCATCGAACCATGGCATTCCACTCATACCAAGTAATATAGTTTGAATAAGTGTAAGCCCTACATAGACCATCCACAAAATCTTAGCAGTTTCTTTTACTCTAGGTCTAATTTTATCTGCAACAGGCCCAGGGACTTCAGCTTTAAAAAGCTGAACACCACCAACGCCCAATAAAGGTAAAATTGCAATCGTAAATACGATAATACCCATACCACCTATCCACTGAATAAAAGACCTCCAAAACAAAACACCATGAGGTAAACTTTCAATACCATTTGCAAGATGAGGCAAGGTATTAATATTGCCTAAAATAGATGCTCCCGTTGTAGTGACTCCAGACATCGACTCAAACCAAGCATCCGTTATATTTGGAATAGAACCAGAAAAGTAAAATGGTAACGCACCAGCAAAAGCTATTAAAATCCATGCTAGAGTAACAATTGCAAAGCCATCTTTACTATTTAATGATTTGCTTTTACGAGTTATTACCCAAACAGGTGTACCTAAAATGATACAAATTAAAAGAGATTTTAGATGGCCACTTAAATCAGATTCACCATAACTCCAGGCTATGATTGCAGGAATAATCATGGAAAGCCCAGTTATTACTAGCATAGCAGCTAGAATATTAAAAATAGTTTTAATGTTCAATTAAGACTCAAAGAGGCGTTTCAGCTTCGGAACTGCTTTTGATTTAGCAAATACTAAAACTGTATCTTCTTCCGTTAATTGTGTTGATCCGCGAGCGATAGAAAGCGTTCCATGGTGATTTGTCATTCCAACGATACTATCTTCAGGAAACTTAACATCTTCTAAAGGCACTCTAGTGACTTTACTGCCAGGCTCAGGGTTAAATTCAATAACCTCAACATCTATTTCATCAAAAGTCATAACGGAAGTATCAGTTTGATCACTTACTATAAATCGAAGAATTGAATTTACTGTTGACATATTTTTACTTAATACAGATCCAACACCAATTTCATGTACAATTGGCATATATTCAGTTGTACTTACATGGATTACAGTTTGTTTAACTCCTAAATGATGAGCTAACATACCTGATAATAAGTTTGTTTGCTCACTTTCAGTTACAGCAATAAAGCTATCTGCATCTTGAATATTTTCTGATTTAAGCAATTCAACATCCGTTCCATCTCCATGGATAATCATTGTTTCCTTTGCATGTGAAGCTAACCATTCTGCTTTATCTCTTTTACTCTCAATTAATCTGACAGTCATTTCTTTTTCAAGTTCTTCAGCTAAACTGCGACCAATTTTACTCCCACCTAAAATAATAATAGAATTAGTTTGAGTAGCTTCTTTACCTAATAGATGCATCAAAGATTCTAATCGTTTTGTTTTAACAATAAAATAGGCAGTATCAGTAGCTTTAAAAATGTAGTCTGACCAAGGCACATGTGACTCACCTTCATTTAGAACTGTAATAATTCCAAATTTAAAATTTTGTTCTTTTTCACAGATTTCCCTTACTGATTTTCCAACAATTGGTGAATTTTCATCTAATCGAATACCAATCATTTGAATTCTACCACCTTCAAAATCCATAACTTGAGTTGCATAAGAATGACGGACCAATTTAACAATTTCTTTGCACGCTTCTTTTTCTGGATGAATAACAAAATCAATACCAAACTTTTCTGGTTTAATAATTGAATCTCGAGCAGTATATTGTTGATTTCTTAATCGAGCTATTATTTTTTTAGCTCCAAGCTCATGAGCTTGTTGAGAAGCAATAAGATTTACTTCATCGACACGAGTAAGGCATAAAACATAATCAGCGTCTTGTACATTCGCATCAGAAAGATTACGAGGACTTGCACCATTACCTTCTACAACAATAACATCTAAACTTTCTGTGGCACGTTTACATTTTACGGGATCGATGTCCATAACAATAATATCATGATCTTCTTGACTTAACGCTTTTGCAACGTGGAAACCTACTTCGCCTACTCCAATTATGACAATCCGCATAAAGAATCCTTTCCAGTGAAAGTATATATTTTAATTATAAAGTTCAACAGCTTGCTATTCTTTTATTTATCCATTCTCACGTCTAATATCAGCCCCTAGCAATTTAAATTTTTCTTCAATTTTTTCATATCCTCTATCAATATGATAAATACGACTAATTTCAGACTCACCTTCAGCAATTAATGCACCAATCAATAAAGAAGCACTTGCTCTAATATCAGTTGACATAACTTGTGCGCCCTTTAGTTTTTTTGGACCACGAATTAAAGCCATATTTTTATTTAAGGAAATATCAGCACCCAAACGCGTTAATTCTGGGACATGTGCAAAACGATCATGATAAATCGTATCAGTAACATGAGAAGATCCGTTTGCTACAGACATCAAGGCAACCCATTGAGCTTGCAAATCTGTTGGGAATCCAGGGTGGACATCAGTTGTCATATCAACCGGCTGCAGTTTATCGCATTTATTAACTGTAATTGAATTGTCATTAACAACTAATTCACATCCGGCTTGTTCTAATTTTCTTATAACAATATTCAAGTGAGTTGGATCTACTTTTTTTAGAGTAATATTTCCTAAAGTTGCACCAGCTATAAGAAATGTACCAGCTTCAATCATATCTGGAATAGTTTCTACATTCATAGGGGATAATTTTTCAACACCATTAACAATCAATATATTTGAGCCAACTCCTTCAATATGAGCGCCCATTTCATTTAAGACTTTACATAACTGAACGATATGAGGTTCAATTGCCGCATTTGTTATTTGCGTTTTTCCCTCAGCCAAAACAGAAGCCATAAGTATATTTGCAGTTGCACCAACAGAAGGTATATCAAAATGAATTTGAGCTCCTTTTAATTTTTTTGCTCGCGCAATGATATAACCTTTTTCTAAAATAATTTCTGCTCCTAGCTTTTCAAAACCTTTTAAATGGTAATCCACAGGTCGAGGACCCCACGCACAACCTCCTGGCAGTGAAACCCTCGCTTCACCAAATCTACCCAATAAAGGACCCATAACATAAAAAGAAGCACGCATTGTTTTTACCAAATCATACGGAGCTTCAGTAGAGTTAATATTTGAACTATCTACCACTAAATCACCATTATTATGAGTTGATTTAGCACCAAGCATTTCTAATAAATTAAGAAATGTTCTGGTATCTTTTAAGTCTGGGACGCGATTGATGGTATGTTCACCTTCAGTTAAAAGTGTAGCTGCCATTAGTGGAAGTACTGCATTTTTTGCACCACTAATTTCAACAGAGCCACTAAGCTCTTTTGCCCCATTAACAACTAATTTATCCACGCGCTTTCTCCCTAAATTCTTTTACTGTAGATATGCTCTCAACTGAAATGTTTTCTCCACTAAATAATCCAGCAATTGCCTCTAATTTTTCTTCTTCTTTTAAGTAATTAAGAACAACATCAGTTTGATTGTTATTTATTTTTTTAGAAATATGCATATGATGATGTGCCCTGGATGCAATTTGAGGTAAATGAGTGATACATAAAACTTGCTTGTTCTTTGCCAGAGCTTCAAGTGAAAGCGCAACTTTTTCAGCTGCTTGGCCAGAAATACCGGAATCTATTTCATCAAAGATCAGAGTTTCCACTGGATCACTTTTCTTAAGAACTGATTTTATAGCTAACATTATTCTTGAAACCTCACCACCTGAAGCAACTTTAACGAGTGGCTTTGGAAGTTCACCTGGATTTGCGCTGAGAAAAAATTCAATAGTATCATAACCTTTTGAACCAAATGCAATTCTTTCTTGGTTGAAATTAATTAAACTTTCAGAATTAGGTTTTGTATTTATTAGTATTTCAAAAGTAGATCCTGCCATATTTAGTTCTGACATTTCTAATTCAATTTCTTTTGAGAGCTTTATTGCATTGTTTATACGAGATTCATGTAATTGATCTGCAATTTTTTGATACTGCGTAACTAATAAATATCTTTCTTCTTCTAAATCTATAATTTTCTGATCTAAGCCTGAAAGGCTTTCTAATTCTACTTCTGCTTGAGATTTAAATATAAATATGGATTCTATTGATCCACCATATTTTCTTTTTAAACTTTCAATCTCTTGTAAACGATCTTCAATAATTTTACTTTGTTCTGGGTCATTATCAATATTTTCAGCATACTGAAATAAACTGACAGAAGCATCTTGAATAGAAATTGATGCCTGTTTTAATGAATCAATAAACGTTCCAAGATTTTTATCATAATTTGATAATCGTTCTAAATCGTTTAACGTTGAAATAAGTTGACGGTAAATGGAGTGATCATGTTCTGTAAGTGATTGGTTCATATTCTGAACAGTAGATATTAATTCGTCAATATGATTTAATCGCTTAAACTCAACACCTAATTTCACATCTTCGTTTTCTTGTGGTGATATACTATTAATTTCATTTAGCTGAAATTTTAACAACTCTTTTTGATTTGAAGCAGTCTCTTGTTGAATTTTAGCTTTATTAAGTAAGTCGATTGTTTTGGAAAGATTTGAAAAAATAAATTCAATTTTTTTAACAAGCTCTTCAGATTTACAATAACTATCTAAAAAGTCAATATGAGTATTTGAATTCAAAATATATTGCTGTTCATTTTGCCCATGAAAATCTGCTATAACTTTTACTAAAGACTTATAATTTATATCTATTGTAGGCTCATCGTTCACAAATGATCTAGATCGGCCCCCTTTGCTAAGCAAGCGACGGTAAATAGAATCTTTATTTGTTTGAACTTCAACCTCAACTACTGACTGCTCCTGCCCACTCCTAACATATGTTTTATCTGATTTTGCTCCCAAAGCAAATCCAAGAGCTTTTAATAAAATAGATTTTCCAGCTCCAGTTTCTCCAGTAATAACTGTTAAACCATTTTTTAAAGGAATTTCCAATTCTTTTATAATCGCAAAATCTTTTATAAATAATTTTTTAATCATTTTTACGATTTCCAATAACTAGTAAAGAACCAATAATAACTCCAATCGTATCAGCTAAAACATCCCACCCACTTGAGAAGCGACCAGAAATAAATGATTGTAAATATTCATCCATCATACCAAAAAAAATTCCAGCTGGAATAACAACAATTAACATTTTAGTAGAAATACTTTTCATACTATTCATTAATAGAATACCTAGAATAAAATATTCAATTAGGTGAATAAGTTTATCAAAACTTAAGAGCCATGATTTTGGAATACTCTCTCCTGGCAACGATGACAAAGAGAGTATAAAGACCATATAAATTAAAAGTAGAACGCGAAATTTATTATGATTCATAGATGGATATAACTTGACCTATTTTATTAAGTAAATCACTTGCGATTAATCCTCGCTGACCGTTAACACGTGCCAATTCATCTCCGGTTTTACCATGAATAAACATTCCTATTTGAGCTGCCTCCTCGACACTTTTTCCTTGTGCAATAAAAGCAGCAATAATTCCAGTAAGTACATCTCCAGACCCAGCTGTTGCAAGCCCGGGATTACCATTAGAATTAACACACCCTTTTGCTTCCCATGCAACAAAAGAAGGTGAATTTTTTAACAAAAGAGTTCCAGGAAAATCTTTCATGAAAAGATTGATATTTTTTGGTAAATCATCCATTAATATTTTGCTATCAATATCAGTTATTTTACTGAACTCCCCAAGGTGAGGTGTGATAACAAACTTTGAATGTATTTCGTTAAATAATTCAATATTATTATAAAAGGGTTGAAAACCATCTGCATCTATTACGATTGGCTTGTTTATGTTTTTAATTAGCTTTAAAACTAATTTTGCTGTCTCTGAGTCAGAACCTAATCCTGGTCCAATAATTATTACATCAGACCATTCAACATGATTCATAATAGTATCATAATTCTCTTCTAAGAAAAAACCATTGCCAGAATCTTCACATGGTATTGTCATACCTTCAGTAATTTTTTTTTCATAGATAGAATTCAACGAACTTGGTGCAAAGGTTTTTGTAATGCCAGCTCCGCTCCTTAAAGCACTCATGGTTGAAAGAAATGCCGCACCTGTCATGCCAATGGAACCTGCCAATATCAAAACTTTCCCTTGCTTGTATTTATGAGTTGTTTTTTCTACGTTTTGAATCATTGAATTTATTTGATCATCGGATAAAAGATGCCATTCCATCGGGCTTTTACTTTTGTAAATTTTTGGCAAACCAATATCAACACAATGAATGAGTCCACAATGACTTTTTCCTGGCTCTAACATCATGCCAATTTTTGCTGAGTCCATAGTAATCGTTTGATCTGCTTTAACTGCATTACTTGAACACATTCCTGTGTTTGCATTCAAACCAGAAGGAATATCTACTGATATAGTCGCACTACATTCATTTAACCATTTTGTCCATGGAACAAATTCTTTATATAATTCTCCAGAAAAACCAGTCCCAACAATAGCATCAATCATTAGATCAAAATTAGGTAAAAGTTGAGGAAGTTCTTTTTCATAAAATATATCTACATTTTTTTTTGAACAAATATCATGAAAATAAAGACTGTCATTTGAAAGATTTTTACTTGAGCTTAAGCAATAAATAGAGACCTTAAATCCTTCGTCTATTAAAATTGAAGCAGCTGCAAACCCGTCCCCACCATTATTACCTTTGCCACAAACAATTCCAATATTAGGATTGTGCACAGTTATCAATTCAGATTGAACAATTGACGCTATATTTTTTCCCGCATTTTCCATTAGGGTAGTACCTAATATTTTATTTTTATCTATAGCTATTAGGTCTAATTCTCGAGCTTGTTCTCTTGTAAGAAGTTGCATCTATAAAAAAAACATAGCTATTGCAATTGCAAAATCATTTTCATGTGCTATGCTAACTTTTATTTCTTTATAATCTAAAATATCAATAAATGAAACTATAGGTATTCCATTTGAATCAGGCAAAATTTCAATTTTACTAAATGCAATTTCTTTATTATATCCAGAACTGTAGATACACTTCTTAATTGCTTCTTTAGCAGCAAAACGACCTGCAAAGTGTATGGAAGGATTTGATTTTCCATCGCAATAAGCGATTTCCTTATTAGTGAATATTTTTTCCTTAAAACGATCACCATTTTTCTCAAGCATTTGGTAAATACGTTGAACAGAAACAATATCCGTTCCAATAGTTGGATTATTCGTTGTTCAAATCCTTTATAATATTAACAACTTCATATATATCATTTACGTCCCAATCTGCACCAGAATCTATTGTGCCAAAAGTATCGCCATAGCGAGCAAAAACTGTCTTCATACCTATTTGACTTGCTCCAACAACATCTCTATCAGGCCAATCTCCTATCATTAAAGCCTCACTAGAATTAACTTGTAAAATATTAAGTGCCATTTCAAAAGGTTTAGGAGATGGTTTACGCGCTCCAGAGTCATCATAAGTCAGAACAGGATCAAATACATGGTGTAGATTTAAGTAATATAATCGCATCCAGGCTTCTCTACTAGGCGCATCAGAAACAACAGCTAGCTTAATTCCCATTTTAATTAATTCAATTAAGGTTTTATTAACATTTGGATAAACTAATAAAGTTGCTTCTCTTGCACGTCTATAAGAAACAATTCCAGCTGCTAATATTTTATTGCTTACCTTACCAAAGTTTTGCATTAAAAAATCATCAAAAACTTGCTGATTTTCCCATCCATTGGTTTCATATAATTCAAAAATATTTTTATAAGCTTGGTCTTCATCTATATTTAGACCTGCTTCATTCATAGCAGTTATTGCAGCTTTAACCGCAAACTGCTTCATCTTCATAAAATCAAGTAGTGTATTATCGAGATCAAATATGATCGCTTTAATCATAGTTTAAATTATTTTAGGACTAATTCTCATATTTTTGAGGATTTTTAACTTTATCAATTTCATATTCAGCCATTGTTCTCCACGTCCTGTCACCTCTTGCTTTTTCAAACGCATTAATAGCACCAGTTTTATTTCCTCTTCCAGAACACCATTCCGCAATACCTAATTCAAACCATGCGCCACCAAATCTATTTTTTATTTCTGTACTGTTTCGAGCTGCATTTTTTGCTTCTTCACAATTACCAGTTGAGTTATGTGCACTTGCTAATCTAAAAAAACTCATAGCATCTTGTTCATTTAAAGCAACTGCCATCTGTAAAGAAGATACAGCATCTTCCCAATTTTTTTCTTCTACATGGATAATACCTAGATTAGCATATCCTTTAGCATAGTTAGGATTTACTGTTATAGAAGTATTTAATACCTGCTTAGCTTTTTCATAATTTTTAGCATTTATATAGATATCACCCATCGCACCATAAGCTTTATCATAACCTGGATAAATATCAACTGCAGATTCGAGTGCACTAATAGCACCTTGAGTATCATTCATACCATTCTTTGCTAGACCTAAGGCAAAATAACCTTTATAGAATTTGGGGTTAACCTTGAGAGCTTCACCATAAGATGTTACTGCTAATTCTTTATCGCCCATCTTAGATTGTATTACTCCAATTTGGTAATAAGCTTGGTAGAAAGTGTTATCTACTTTTAAAACCTCATCATAAGATGATAGTGCACCTTCAAGGTCTCCTCGCTTGTATGATTGATTACCTTTGTTAAAGAAATTTTTTGCTACATTTTTAATAGCAGCAGAAGCAGTTTTATGTTCAGGGTTTATGGTTAATGTTTTATTAAAATAATCAACTGCTTCAGTAAATTCTTTTTTTCTAAAATGAGTAAGTCCCATATTAAAAACTGATTCAGGGTAATTTGGAAACTTTTCAAAAGCTACCCTAAAAGATTCAAAAGCATTATCTGCATCTCCATTTTTCATAGAGCGTATGCCTTTACTCATCAATGTATTAAGCTCATTCATGGTTTCAAACTCTTCTCTAAAAGCTTTGTTCTCGGGATCAGCTTCAATTGCTTCTTTTAAAGATTCACCTGCTTTTTTCAGATCGCCTTTGCGCATTGAAACGTGAGCAAGTCCTAAATATGCTGGTGCATAAGTGGGGTCAGCTTGAAGAGCTAAATTAAACTCTTCTTCTGCTTTTGAAACTTTACCTGCATCTAAGCTGGCTTGTGCAGTTTTAAAAAGTTCATCTGGAGACTGTGCAAATAGTGCACTCAATAAAAAAGATAGAATTAATACTTTTTTAAACATAGTTCTTATTTCCTATTAATTAAATTATTTGTGCCGAAGGCCGGACTCGAACCGGCACGAGGTTTCCCCCACAGACCCCTCAAGCCTGCGTGTCTACCAATTCCACCACTTCGGCCTAAAGGCAATTTATTTATTTTCCTTTTCAGGTAATGTGGTAGAAGGTAGAGAAAGTTGTTCCATTGGTGCTTCAAATACGCCTTCTTCTTGAGCTTGCTCTATTACAGAGCTGCTACTAGCAGAAGAAGGTCTACCTAAAAGACTGATTAGAAGCGCTAACCCCATAAATGCTATTGCTAAATAAGTAGTAATCTTACTTAATGCTGTTGAAGCACTACGCCCTCCAAAAATAGCGTTAGTAGTTTGACCACCAATTGAACCAGCTAAACCACCACCTTGACTTGCCTGCATTAAAACAACAGCAACAAGCAATACACTTATAATTGCATGGACTGTAATTAAGAAACCTAACATATTTTACCTCTCAAAATTTTTAACTATATCGATTATTTCACAAAAACTATCCACTTTCAAACTTGCACCACCAATCAAAAATCCATTTACACCATCTACTTTTAACAATGATTCTGCATTATTTTCATTTACAGAACCACCGTAAAGAACTGGAATTTCTTCACCCTTAGAACCAAAAAGGATTCTAAGATTAGACTTTATTTTTAGATGCGCATCTTCCACTTGCAAAACTGACGCAGTTTTACCAGTTCCAATCGCCCAAACAGGTTCATATGCTACAATAAACTTTTTAGGGTCAATAGAGTCAAGCTTTGCCATGCCTAATTCAATTTGTTCTTTAATAATTTTATCTGTAAGTCCTGATTCGCGCTGTTCTAGTGTTTCACCTATACAAAAGATAGGAATTAAATTAGAACTATTAACAGCAATAATCTTTTCATTGATAAAATGGTCTGACTCATCAAAAATATGTCGCCGCTCAGAGTGCCCTATAATCACATACTTAACACCAATTGAATCGAGCATATTAACAGAGATTTCACCAGTAAATGCACCATGACTGTCACAGTGAACATTTTGAGCACCAACACTAAATGAAGAATTATCTAATGTGCCAACGATGGAAAAGAGCGATGTAAAAGGCGGACAGAATATAATCTCTGTAAGTTCATCATCCAATATTCGTTTTTGGATTTTACCAACGAAAGATATACCTTCATCGTTTGATTTATGCATCTTCCAGTTTCCAGCGATAATAGGTTTAATTATCATTTAGATCTCCAAAGCATAAATAGCAGGCATAGTATTTCCAGATAATAAAGAAAGAGCAGCACCGCCCCCTGTAGAAACATGACTAAAATTATGCATCATTTCAAATTTTTTAATAGCAGCAGCTGAATCTCCACCACCAACAATAGTTTTAGATTCATTTTTTGTTGCCATACCAATACTTTCAGCAAGCTTTTCAGTACCATTATGAAAGCCATCTACTTCAAAAACACCCATGGGACCATTCCAAAGTATTGTTCCAGATGCAGCAATAACATCTGAAAAGTTTTTAATGGTTGAAGGTCCAATATCTAGTCCCATTAAGTCTTCAGGAATTTCATTTGAATTAAAAATTGAACTGTCTTTATCATTCATTGATTTTGCACAAATTAAATCACTTGGAAAAATTAAATTTGTTTTACCACGAGCATTCGCCATAATTATTTTTGCTTGAGACAACATGGTTTCATCAACAAGCGATGCACCAATATTTTTTCCTTTTGCTTTTAAAAAAGTAAATGCCATTCCACCACCAATTAAAATGTGATCAGCAATTTGAATAAAACGGTTAATTAAATCAATTTTTGTATCAATTTTTGCCCCACCAAGTACTAGAGTTAATGGCTTTTTGGGTGTTTTCATAGCTTCATCTAAAAATTCTAATTCTTTATCAATTAAAAAGCCCATACCTTTTTGATTAAAGTATTTACTTACACCAAGATTTGAAGCATGAGAGCGATGAGCAGTGCCAAATGCATCATTTATAAAAACTTGGCCATGTTTTGCCAAATTAATTGAAAAATTTTGATCATTATTAGTCTCTTCAATATGAAAACGTAGATTTTCAAGAAGATGAACCTCACCAGAACGAAGTCCTAGAGTAACATCGTGAGCATCTTCAGATATACAATTATCAGAAAATTTAATTGGCATTTCAAGTAAATCAGCAAGTTTTTCACCTGCTGGCATTAGGCTTAAATTTGAATCAAACTTACCATTAGGCCGACCCATATGAGATATTAAGATTATTTTAGCACCTTCATTTATACAATGTTTAATTGTTGGAAGTGCTGAACGAATACGAAAATCATCTGTCACAAGTTCATTCTCAACGGGAACGTTAAAGTCAACTCGAATAAGTACACGCTTATCTTTAAGGTCAAATGATTTAAGTGTTTTTAACAATTACTTAGTTATTTCTAAAAAGTTTTATAAAAGTAGGTATATAGTTTAATTAGAGAAAATTATATTTAATTATTATTCATTTGTTTGAGAGTCTAAAGTTACGAAACTAAAATACATAGTTTGAAGTCGTTCTTTAATAAATTTTTAGTAAATAAATTATATACCTATCTTTAATAAGAGTCGGTAATTTGCTTCTATATATATGCCTAGAGACTCTAAATCATCATTCAATTTTCAAGATCTCATGTTGCATCGCATTCATGAAATCTTACTTGTCGCAAGTCCTTATGATTCATTTATTCTTGAAGAGGATGGTCGTCTAACGCAACAAATTCTTTATGAGTATTTAGGGATGAATTTATCATATGCGCCTAGAGTATGGCATGCAAAAAATGCAACCACTGGACTTAAAATGCTTTCTGATAGAAGCTATGATCTTGTAATCGTTATGATGCGTATAGCTGATATGGATCCAATTACATTTGGTGAAAAAGTCAAATCTGAATACCCAGATAAACCTATAGTACTCCTTGCTTTTGATGAATCAGAAATAACATCCTTACCTCAAGAAAGAATGCAAAAAAGCATCGATAAAGTTTTTATATGGTCAGGAAATGCGAATCTCTTTCCAGCAGTTATAAAAAACTTTGAAGATAAAATGAATTTTAAACGTGATTATAAGATTGCTGACATAAGAGCAATTATTCTGGTTGAAGATAATCCACGTTACTATTCAGTAATACTTCCACTTATATACAGAACCGCACTTCTGCACGCTAGAGATTTAATAAGTAAAAGTCTTTCTGATACAGATAGGCTTTTACTATTTAGAGCACGACCCAAAATAATTTTGGTTTCAACTTATGAAGAAGCAATTAAATATTATGATGATTACCGTCATAATATTCTTGGATTTATATCAGATGTTCGATTTCCAAAGAATAATGAATTAGATGATCATGCAGGGCTCAAGCTTGCAGAGTATATTCGTCAAAAAGATTCTGATATGCCAATAATACTACAATCAACAAATCCACATCATAATGAAGATGCAGCTGCTATAAATGCATCATTCATTCATAAAAAGTCTTCTTCTTTACTACAAGAACTTGAAGACTTTATTATTAACAATTTTGGTTTTGGAGATTTTATTTTTAGAAATAAGCGTGGCAAAGAAATTTCAAGTGCCAGTGATTTAAAATCATTAAAAAAATCTCTCAATAAAATTCCAGATAAAACTCTAGAATATCATGCTTCTAAAAACCACTTTTCAAACTGGCTTGCAGTGAGAGGTGAATTTTCTATTGCATCAATTATAAGACCGCTTAAAGTTATTGATTTCAACACTTTAGATGATTTACGTAAACTTATAATTGAACAAATAGATATGAGTTTGAAAGCTAATAACGAAGGTCGCATTGTCCAATATTCTTCAACAACAAAAGATAAAAGTCTAAATTTTGTGAGACTATCCACAGGCTCTCTAGGTGGTAAGGCGAGAGGTCTGGCTTTTGCAATCAATCTACTGTCAGAATCAAAAATAGATAAAAAATATAATAATATAAAATTACGAGTCCCAAAAGTTGCGGTTATTGGAACTGATGACTTTGATCATTTCATGGAAGATAACAAACTTTGGAAAACAGCCTTTTCTAAAGAAAAAACAGATAAAGCAATTATTAAAGCATTTTTAAGAGGTAAACTTTCTAAAAAACTCATAAGAACATTATCCAAATATCTTACTGAAGTAAAATATCCTATTGCTGTTCGATCATCTAGCTTGCTTGAAGATTCACAATACCAACCATTAGCTGGAATGTATTCAACCTATATGCTTCCAAATTCAGATACGTCTAAAACTGTAAGGCTTGAACAATTAAAAAAAGCTATAAAACTAGTGTATGCTTCAACCTACCTTAAAGAACCAAAGGCGCTTATAGAAAACTCTGTACACCATCATGAAGAGGAAAAAATGGCCGTAATCATTATGGAATTGGTTGGTAAAGAGCATAGAAATTTATTTTACCCTAGCGCAAGTGGCTCTGCTCAAAGTTTTAATTATTACCCAGTATCATACATGAAACGCAATGAAGGTGTTGCTCATATAGCTTTAGGTTTAGGCAGAACGATTGCAGAAGGTGAAAAAGCTTTAAGATTCTCTCCCAAATATCCTGGAATTATTCCTCAATACTATTCAATTAGATCAACAATTGATAATTCTCAAAATCAATTTTATGCTTTGGATCTAAAAAAAGCTTCGCGTCTTCTTAAAGATGCTGAACAAGAGAATACATCTTCATTTGAACTTTCGATAGCTGAACAAGATGGAGAACTCTATTGGGCGGGTAGTGTAATATCTAATACTGATAATGTTTTAAGAGATTCTCTTCGATATGAAGGTCCAAGGGTCATAACCTTCCCTTCTTTTTTAAAATGGGAAACTTCACCTGTTCCAGATATATTAATTGATGTTTTAAAAATGGGTGAAAATGCATTAGGCTGTCCAATTGAAATTGAATTTGCCATAAATATGTATAAAGATGATAAAAAAGAAAATGAATTTTGTTTGCTCCAAATAAAACCGATGGTAATTGGCGGTGTTGAACGAGTTCACGAACTCGAATCAATAAATAAAGATGATGTATTTTGTAAAAGTTCCATTGCATTGGGAAATGGGCTTATAGATAATATTCAAAATATTGTTATTGTTGATCCAAATACTTTTGATGCTTCACAAACTGAAATAATCGCTAAAGATATTGAACATATTAACAAAAAGATGCCTAAAGATGAAAATTTTATCCTAATTGGTCCTGGCAGGTGGGGCTCAGCTGACCCATGGCTAGGAGTGCCTGTCGAATGGGCTCAAATATCTAATGCTAAAGTAATTGTAGAATTTGGTATGAATGATTTTCCTGTGGACCCATCTTTTGGAAGTCACTTTTTTCAGAATGTCACTTCAATGCGCATTGGCTATTTTACACTAAACCATAAAAAGAAAAATGATTACTTGGATTTAAAATGGCTCAATGAACAAAAAGTAGTCGCAGTAACAAAATACATAAAGTGGATACGCTTAGAACGGCCATTTACGGTTACAATTGATGGTGAAACGGGGAACGGCTCAATTATTAAGCCACTAAAACCTCCTCAAGAAATAATGGATGAGCATGAGGCTTCCGGTATATAAAAAAGCCCTATTTTTTTAATAAACAGAGCTTTTTTACTTATTATTTTTCTAGTTTTTAATTATACAACACCTTGATCCATCATGGCATCTGCGACTTTAATAAATCCTGCAATATTCGCACCTTTTACGTAGTCAGTAAATTCATCAGCTTTCCCATGGGTTACGCAAGAAGAATGAATACTTTTCATAATTTGGTGTAGTCTTTGATCTACTTCTTCCCTGCTCCATGAAAGACGACTTGAATTCTGGCTCATTTCTAAACCAGAGACAGCAACACCACCTGCATTAGCAGCTTTTCCAGGGCCAAAAAGTATTTTAGCATCTAAGAATGTTTGAACGGCATCTGTTTCGGAGGGCATATTTGCACCTTCCGCTACGGCAATACAGCCATTCTTGATCAAAGATTTCGCTTCTGAAGCATTTATCTCATTTTGAGTAGCGCAAGGTAGTGCAACATCACATGGAATACTCCATGGACGCTCATTATCTAAATATGTGCCTCCAAATTTATCAGTATATTCTTTAATTCGACCACGCTTTACATTTTTTAAATTTAAAACGAATGCTAATTTCTCTTCATTAATACCTTCAGGGTCGTGAATCGTTCCACCAGAATCAGATAAAGAAACTACTTTTCCACCTAGATGATTAACTTTTTCAGTAGCGTACTGTGCAACATTTCCAGAACCAGAGATTGTTACAGTTTTCCCTTTAAAGGAGTCATCTTTTGTATTAAGCATCTCTTCTGCGAAGTATACACATCCATATCCAGTGGCTTCTGGTCGAATGAGACTTCCACCCCAGTTAAGACCTTTTCCAGTTAAAATACCCGTAAATTCATTGCGTATACGCTTATACTGACCAAAGAGATAACCTATTTCACGTCCGCCAACACCAATATCTCCAGCCGGGACATCAGTATCAGGACCGATATGACGTGAAAGTTCAGTCATAAAAGATTGACAAAAACTCATAACTTCATTGTCTGATTTTCCTTTTGGGTCAAAATCAGAACCACCTTTACCACCACCCATAGGTAATGTAGTAAGGCTATTTTTAAAGACTTGTTCAAATCCTAAAAATTTTAATATGCCTAAATTGACTGAAGGGTGAAAACGCAATCCACCTTTATAAGGACCAATCGCAGAATTGAATTCTACACGGAATCCTCGATTAACTTCTATACCACCTTTATCATTGCGCCATGGCACTCTAAACATTAATACGCGCTCAGGTTCAGTAATTCTTTCTAAAATTTTTGCATGGACATAGTCAGGATGATCACCAAGAAAACCCCACAATGACTCAACCACTTCACTTACAGCTTGATGAAATTCCTTTTCACCATGGTTTTTAGCTTCAATATAAGCCATGAACTCTTCAATTGAATTATACATTGATACTCCTTAGAACGATACAGTTAATATAAAACACTATTTTTCTCATTAAAAAATCCGGACGAAATTAATAGATAAATAATAATAAAGTTGCACAAAATTGTTTGAAGAAGATTGTTTAAGTAAGCTAATTTCGGAAGCTTTATTGATAAATAAAATGGCGGAGTAGCTCAGCTGGTTAGAGCATCGGAATCATAATCCGAGTGTCGGGGGTTCAAGTCCCTCCTCCGCTACTATCTTTTCTTGACGGTAAGTCATACTTTTATAGCTTCAATCATGAAGCGGTTAATTTGCCAAAAGTGGCCATTTAATGTACTCAATCTGCTTCATATATGCTTCACTAAAAACTATTACTACTAATTAGTTAACTTTAATAATCGCTACTTACTAGACTTAATTAGCATCAACAACCGTCTTGTCTAACATTACGAACTTATTCTTATAAATCTCAAAGCCCGAGTCCTCTTGATAGCCAATACATAAGTATTCACCCTGTTGTAATTCGTGCATCATAACTAATGAGACAATCATATTATCGTGCAATTCTTTAGCATCTTGCTCATTTTTCTTCATCTTTATTCTCCTTTATTTCTACAGCAATTAAGAGTGAGTGTATAGCATGGCTAGTAATGACTCTGTATTCCTTTATCTGCTTTATCATCACCAATATTTTCTGTCGTTGATTTATATTTCTAGACCTTTAGATAAGTTCATAGAGAGTAGAAACATGTGTGGTGGTGATTCTCACCACACACTATCTAGGGGGTGAGAATTGAGAATTTTCTCACTCAGTCTCAACCAATTCTAATACGCCGCCTTCATCTTTTATTTGACCAGCTTTTTCAGCTTTTGAAATATGACGGTAAGCTGTGGATTGGTGCTTATCATAGGAAGATAGAAAATCTTTCTTTGGCATAGAACCGCCATGCTCCATTAATAGCTCCAATATTCCGTCATCGGTTTCAAACCAGAATGTATCAGGATTAAAACAAATCTGATTATTTACTGGGGGCTCCGTATGTCGTGTATCGTAAGATAGGTTAATTGAATTAGGTAAGTCTTTATTAATCTTGATAGTGATACACGAATCATATTCTCCAACTAGAGCACTTGAGCCCCGACCACCTTTGGATACAACTTTACCAGTATGATGTACAAGGATTACAGATACTTTTAATTCACGGATTAGTCTCCTGATCTTGCCAAAAACATCACTCAGCTGAGAGGCAGAGTTTTCATCTACATCATGAAACTTAATCAAAGGATCAATAACCACTACTTCTGTACCAGAATCTTTAATGAAGTTATGCATCGTGTTATAAGCATCATCATGGTTTATGGGCA
>ENA-OREN01000597-OREN01000597.1-marine-metagenome-genome-assembly--contig:-NODE-597-length-49700-cov-14.527477_pt1 | contig 49700 bp, 51 predicted proteins | sample MGYA00248624_ERZ508555 | MGnify/ENA primary metagenome ERZ508555 (study PRJEB26222, sample SAMN06267773) | marine metagenome | isolation source: Saanich Inlet, British Columbia, Canada | place... | reverse complement strand
TGTGCAGGAATGATACGAGATGAGAGGCTGATCCTGGAGATCATCATATGAAAACATTAAAACATATACTGATTTTAGTTATCGTTGCATCTAGTATGTCAGTTTACGGTCAGACGACCTTGAATTATTCAAGACCTGGCCCGATGATGCATATTCCAACTTCCAGTCTATATAATGAATCCTATTTATTGCGTATTGGTGTAGCGGGTCAATCTACCCGTGGTGCTCTCGAAACCGACTATTGGAACAAGGGTGCCTTCCTGGAAACAGATATTACCCGTGATTTCAGGTTGGGTCTTTCTGCCATACAATCCGGCTCTGACGCCAATGAAAATGATATTGCATTACATATTCAAAACCGACTCTTGACCTATGGTGAAACCGCTGTAGGAATTGGAGTGAATGATATCAGTGTTACCAGCACGGAATCAGATTCTACCGGTCTTGAGGAAAAGGTCCGTAATCTTTCCTACTATATGCTACTAAGCCGCGAGAACAGTTTTTCTGAGTATAATCTCAAAACCTATCTGGGTATTGGTTCTGGACGTTATGGATCCAATTTTGGGAAATTTGATCTGGATACAACCACCACACCTGGCGACACAATCAAGATTGCCAAGGCCAACAGTATTGGTTTCTTTTTAGGTCTATTATTGAACACCAATATCATGGCTGATCGTGGAGGTCTCGATTTCATCATTGAATGGGATGGCGTGGGTATCAATGCTGGAGTTAAAGTACCATTAACCCATGAATACCACATCAATGTCGGTTTCTCCAACATGCAAAATTTACCCTATCTTGGCGAGGATCGCGAGAACCCACCTGGAATAGGAATCGGGCTGGATTATTTCCTTCCCCGCGTCAAATCAGCAGCCAGCAAGCAACGCGGCGGTATTAAGGTTTCAGGTGTTGTCACTGAAGACGGCTTGCCCATGCGAACGGTGATTGACTCCAGCTGGCACAAGGCTCAGGAGCGTCAACTGCTGGTTCTGAGAGATTCGCTCAGAATGTCAAGTGCTGAGATTGAGCACCTCAATCGTATGGTGGAACATCTTGAACAACGAAATCAGGTTTTGGAAGATTCCGTGGCCTCCCTCCAATTGGCGCGCCACGTTTCCGATGCTCAGATCAACCAGGCTTTGAAACACCTCTCACGCTCATTACGACTCTTCTATAACGAGGAATACGATGATGCGCTTATTGAGATCAACGAAGCTTTGGAATACAATCCAAACCTGGCATTAGCTTATGCCAGACGGGGGTCCATCTATTACAAGCTTAATCAGATCGATAGAGCAACCATCAATTGGAATATTGCGCTTCAGATCGACCCCGGATACGACGAAGTACGTAATATCCTGCGTGCTCTAAACGAGAATCGGTTGCGTTCAGCCGTTTCCGCAAGGGATTAACTGGAAAAGGATTAGCATATGGATTTTGCAACCATTATCGGATTTTTACTTGGACTTGGATTAATAGGTTATGCCATAATTGAAGTAAGCCTGGATTTACCTCATGGCGCAATGTCTTTTGTTGACTTAAAATCTTTAATGATCGTGCTTGGTGGAACCATTGCTGCTACTGCCGTAGCCTTTCCAGTGAAAGAAGTATTGTCCCTGTATACCAATCTTGGTGCAGTGTTCAAGGGTGATAAACATAAAGATTCAGAGACTTTGAAAGAATTGGTTGAGTTGGCTGCAGTTGCACGGAAGGGTACCTCAGATCTCGAGAAAGCAACAGATGGTGTTCGTAATTTTTTCCTAAAAGATGGTGTTCAATTGATTGTTGATGGACATTCGGAGGAAGACATCCGAAATATCATGGAAACTCGCGTAGTTAATCGTCAACTTCGAGAAGATGCCCAGGCCAACGTATTTAAGACAATGGGATCCCTCTCACCTGCTTTTGGTATGGTTGGAACGCTGGTGGGTCTTGTTGCCATGCTTCTTGGAATGGGAGCTTCTGACACAGAAGCTGATCAAATGGCTGCACAGTTGGGTTCCTCAATGGGTGTTGCCTTAATAACCACTTTTTATGGCGCTCTGTTTGCAAATATGATCTTTATTCCCATTGCGGCCAAGTTACGTTCACAAATTGAGAAGCGAAATATTACCCAGAACATGATTATTGATGGTATCATCATGCTCAAGATCAAGAAACACCCGATGTTGGTTCGTGAATTTCTCAACTCATATTTATCACCACGCGATTGGGTTCGTGAGGATTGACAATCATGATCAATGCTCAAAATAAAAATCGCGACACTGATTCCAACGACTGGCTAACCACCTACGCGGACATGGCAACTTTGCTCATGACCTTTTTTGTGTTATTGTTTTCAATGTCCACTCTGGACCCTGTTAAAATCAATAATATGTTGAATGGTATGGCGGATGAAAACGCAAAACCCCAAGTAAGCTTAACCACGGTTAAGAATGAAGTAAAAAAACTGTTAAAAGAGGAAAAGCTAGAGGATATGATTGAGGTCACCAAGAATGCCCGTGGTGTCACAATGAAAATTCCAGGTGATTTTGCCTTCCCCTCTGGTACCGCTAACGTTTCGGGAGAAATAAAAGCTCTCTTGATAAAGATGGTACCTACTATGAAAAAAGCGACATATGCGATTGCAGTAGAAGGACATACCGATAACATACCTATGCGCTCAGCAATTTTTAAATCCAATTGGGAGCTCTCTGCATCTCGAGCTTCTGCGGTGGTGCGCTATCTAATTTCTGAAGGTGTTGATGCAAGGAAATTTAGAGCGATAGGTTTTGGTGATACTCAACCAAAATTTCCAAATGATACTAGAGCAAATCAGGCAAAAAACAGACGCGTTGATATAACTTTTCTAACGGTCGGTTAATAGAGACCGGCGCTAGAAACGAGGAGAAGCATATGAAGTATCCAGCATTTAAACACATCATAACAGGCGGTATCATTACCTCACTGATGTTGATCTCTCAGGTGTTCGCACTACCGGACACCAATAAAGAGGTGCTCTCCCAAAAGATTCTGCTGGAGAATACCATTCATCAAAGAGTAAGTGATGCTGTTTATCGCATTCTGCGACATGAGAATTTCATTGTGAACGTAAATGTTGTCATGGAAGCAACACCAACTCAAAAATATACAACTGTTTATGAAGCACCTGGATCCAAAAAAGGAAAAGTCAGTCCTGAGCAGGAAATTTTCAAACAATCTCTTAACAAAACTCCTGGAATGGCTCAATCATCCAGTACAGAAGCAGATGATCCAAGTGTAAAAAAGACTCGGACCATTCTCAAAAAGCGACCTATTAAAACTGATGTACCATCCGATATCCCTGGATTCCCTGGAATTCAATCACCTGGTTTTGAATTATACGAAGAAGAAGTACCTGTAGAAGAAGACACCAATGAAGATGTTGTTTATGCTGCTGCTGAAGATCTTGACGAAGTAGCTGAGATTCCTGATACCACACAAACTGAGGTTGCCGCTGAGGCAAGTCTTTCACTTGAAGAAAATGAAGTCATCCTGGAAGAGGATATTCAAAGCGTCACAGAAAACACCGAAGACCAGAATCTGGTGAGCTATTCTGAAAGTGGTAATGCAAAATTGTCCCGTCATACGGTTGCCAGTATTAGTGGTCCAAGCCTACGCGTAAACAAAATGGAGTTGACCGTTATCCTGGAAGACCCCATCTCCCCTCAGATTATTGAAAATATTCGCACTGTAACCATGGTTGCAGCCCATTTCAACAGAGAGCGTGGTGACAAGTTACAGGTTATGACAGCTGATTTTCAGGGCGCTACCAATGACAAGCCTGACACAGAACAACTTCTTCTGAAATCCATTGCTGAAAAAATGACAGCAATTGAAGCCCGTCAGAAAGAAGAAACTGAGAATAAGCGCATTAAAGATTTAGAAGCTCAACAAGAGCAGATGAAACTTGATCAAGCTAACAAGGAAGCTCGTGACGTTGAAATGGCCCGCATCCGACAGGAAGAGGCTGATAAACAGAAAGAACATGAAGCTGAACTAGCACAACTGCGTCTTCAAGAAGAAGAACGGATTCAACAGCGCGAGAATGAGTTAAGAGATTTACGCGAGCAGGAAGAAAGCCGTTTAGCAGAAGAACGTCGACAATTATTTGAAGCCCAGCAGGAACAAGCTCAGGATCGCTTACGTCAGGACTCCTTAAGGTTAGCTCTTCTCTCTGAACAACTTGATGATCTCAAAGATCAACTGTCCGCTGTGGATCTTGAAGAAGAGCAGCGTCTGAAGCTTGAGCTTGAGCAAAAACGTAGAGAAGCTGAAAAATCTGCCATCAAAGATCGCGAAGATAAACTCAAACAGCAAATGGATGATCTTGAGAACCAGAGACTCCAGGCAACCATGCTACCAGAAGATGAAGATGATCTCCTGTGGCTTTTCATTATTGGTGCTGCTGTACTGGTCGGTTTAGCCGTGATTATCGGTGCCCTCATGGGTGGCCGTCGTCAGGCTCCAGAATTACCTCCATCACAGGACATGACCCAGGCAACAGTAGAGCCTGAACCAACTCCTGAAGTTGAAGCAGAACCTGAAGAAGATCTCATTCCTGAACCGGAAATCGATCCAGAGTTACTGGATGAAGTGGATAGTATTAAAAAATCAGTCGTCTCCCTGGCTGTAAGTAAGCCTGGTTCAGCCTCCAGTATTGTGAAGGACTGGCTACAGGATACTGGCGAAGCCGAAGAGGAAGAAGAAACTGAGGAAGAAGAAAAATCGAATGGTAAAAAGAAAAAGAAGGGGCAAAAATAATGGCTACTACAAAAAAACTAGCCGGTATTGATAAAGCCGCAATTCTTTTTGATATATTAGGAGCACGTCTTGCGGGACAGTTGTTCCCAAATCTGACCGATCAGGAAATCATTGCGGTCCGCCAGCGTGTACCCCAAATAAAAAGCGTGCATTTTGAATTTAAGAAGATGGTGCTCGAGGAATTCTATTTCTCCTTTATGTCCAAGAAATTTGCAGCTGATGCCAAGGATGCAACCTCCCAACCCTTTGCTTTTCTTGAGGGTATGACTGAAGTTCATCTCGCCTATTTGATTCGCTCAGAACCAACTCGTTCGATTTCCATACTCCTGGCCCAAATTCCTACAGAAATGCAAGGTCGTCTCCTCATGAGACTTCCCACTGAAATTCGCACCGAAGCCATGGTTGATCTTGGAAAGATTAAGGACGTTCCACTGGAAGCTGTCCTGGAAGTTGCTTCAGAGTTCCGTGAAAAAGCCAAGCAAATTCCATCTCAAGCTGAATATTCAGAAGGTGGTGGTAAAGCCATGGCAGGTTTATTGGGAACCATGGATGCTAAAGAACAACGACAATTTCTTGATTATCTCTCCCAGGAAGATCCTGAGCTGGCCAAAGAAGTGAAAAAACATCACTTCACTTTTGAAAATGTGCCCATGCTCCCGGAGAATATTCTCAGAGATGTATTCAACAGTCTTGATATCGATGATATTGCTCTGGCACTAAAGGGGCAAGATCAGGAATTAAGCGACAGGGTTATAGAGAACCTGCCTCAGAAGAAGCAGGCCATGTATGAACCCAAAGAAGGACCCGTTTCTCGCAAGCAGGTAGAGGGAGCACAAAAGAAGGTTGTGGAATTCATCCTACAAATGGACGCTGATCCAGATAATGATTTCAGTATCGAGGAGTTCGCCGAGGCCGACTTTATCGAGTAGCTAGCTGATGAAGATATCTCCGCTGTCCTGCACTAGCGAGATAGGAGGGGAGGCAGTCCGCCCGGACTGTCCTCCCTTCCGCCGTTTTTGGGCTGAACTTAGAGCTCAAGTCCCAAAATATCGGTCACCTGCATCCCCAAGACCGGGGACGATGTATCCTACCTCATTTAATCGTTCATCTACAGAAGCAGTAAAAATGGCCACATCTGGATGCTTTGCAAAGACTTCTTTTATGCCTTCCGGAGCGCAGATCAGAGTCAATAGTCGGATGTCTGTGGCACCTTGAGATTTTAACAAATCAATCGCCGCACAGGCACTTCCACCCGTTGCCAGCATGGGATCCATGAGAAAACAGCTGTGGGCGGACATTGAATAATCCGGCAAATTTTTGTAGTAATACTGGGGCTCCAGAGTCTCTTCATCTCTATAGAGACCCACAAATCCAACATGCGCATCTGGTAAAAGACTGAGACCGATATCTACCATAGCCAGGCCTGCTCTTAGAACAGGGATAAACCAGATGTCTTCAGCGAAAACCATTTCAGTGGTTTTTTGCATGGGTGTTTCAACACTCTGCTCAACAGTGTTTAATGATTCAGTGGCAGCCATAAGCACAATACTGCTCAGTCTTTGAGCTGATTCTCTAAACCGTTGACTGTCAGTGTCTTTACTTCTCAGGATGGCTAAGTTGTGTGAGACGAGTGGATGAGATTTCAACTCAATGACTTGGGACACCAGACACTCCGAAATTATGGTTTTAAAATGCTTGTACTAAAAGTAATCCCGGATAAAAAAAAGTCTACGCCTATTCTGCACAAGACTATTTAGGTTTTTTTAGTGCTGATGTCTTTGTGTTTAAAGCAGTAATCGGGAATGGACTATAGAGCTTTTAATATTTTCTATGAGCAGTATGTTCCACTTTCAAGTCTTGAAGTTGAGAAGCATTGGGGCGGATTGTCAGGTTTAAACCTCCCCATCTACCCATGGGTGTCCAGGATAGGGTCATCTTCCAACAATGCAGTTTCCGGGTAACTCCAACAGAACCACTTACCAATTTTTTATCCATGAGGTTGAATCTAGGATTGTAATTAACAGCCCAGTTATCAGAAAGATTAAACTTTAAGTTGGTGCCCAGGTTAAAAGTTTGTTTGGCTTCATCCAATGGATTCTGATGACTATATGAATAACTAAAACTAAAATTAGCTGTCCAGGCGGCGGTGCTGCGGCCAGAACCAGGCCTAGGAACTTTGATCTCACCAATATCAAAATCCTCATCAAAACCTTGTGCAGAGTCAGCACTCAAACTATCTGCAGAAATTTTCTCACGAGGACCTGAACGCAAACCCCCGGGTGCCGCTCCTTCCAGCTTAAAACCAAAGCTGAAACCAGCCCGGGTCATTCGTGGTGCTCGGAACTTGTCTATCTTATGTGTGCCTGTTGAGTCTCTTTCATAGACCTCATAAGTCATGCTGGGACTGAGCCGAAAGGATTTCCCAATATTCACTTTCATGCTGCTGGAAATATCCGATGCTTTCAAGGAATCAGCTTTAAAATTATATGATCCACTCATATTCCATGTGAAAAACTGGGACTTACTCTCCACATTATTTTGAAGCAATTTATAGTCAAAAACATTGTTCAATCTCCAACTCATTCGTAGGGCTTCATTGCTTGATGTGGCTCCCAGATCACTTCCGGCAAATCGATCGAAGCGTTGTTCTGCGCCAGTTGTGTCTGTCAGAGATTCTGTATACCCCCAAAAATCGGTTGAAAAGTCGGGTGTATAACTCAGGGACATCGAGGGGGTCAAGGTGTGTCTGATAGCCTGTAGTGGTCCAATTTTTACTGGAAAGATTCCATACACTTTTGTATTCAGACTGGCGCTGGTACTGAAGGTTCCACGACGAATAAAACCTTCGATTTCTGTGGTTTCAATAGCACCTGAACCAGTATCAACCAGGGCCAAACCATTGTCATCCAGAATGGGATCGAAGTATTTAAAGCCCCAGGCATCTTTATAGGAAACTGACCCCACCAGTTTCAACACCTTCATCACCTGAGTGTCCCCTGAAAGACTCATATTGTGATTCCAGGTTCGCGTATCCACAATGTCTTCCTGCCAGAGGAGTGTATCCATTGCCTGACTGTCAGGATTATCATAGGACAGATAGCTCCACTTCCGTCGATTGCTAAATGCATTATTGTAGCTCCAGCGGAAGCTATTATACCAGTGCTCCTGATTCCCTTTTACCTTGATAATGGGAGACGATGCACGACTGAATCGAAAGGAAGGTAAGGCTAGCGTGGGTCCCGTCAGCTTAATCCCCGTAGATTCAGGTGCCTCCCCTACTCGACGAGTAACCTGGAGGTTTTCATCATAGGTTCCACTTAGAGAGGTCGTGCTGTTGATAGATTCAAATTTTTTGTTGATGGAAATACCAGAATGCAGCTTGGTATTCAAACGCTGGTCTTGATCATGGCTATAATTTCTATCGAAATTTGCATCACCTGAGAGTTCTCCATCTGCTCGAATGGTGAAACTTGGGTCAATGGTCTGTGAATGATTAAATTTTAGCCGCCATTTCCAATTCATGGGATCATCCAGGGCATTACGATCTGAAACCATTGAAGCGTCAATGGAGCCGTTGATTTTATAGCGCATTTTATACCTGAGTACACTTCGTAAATTGAATTCTTCGTATTGATCCCAGAAGGTACCAGTCATTTTGAAGTCGGAATAATCATTGATAGCCCAATAGTACCCAAAACCTTTCAGGGCACGCCCTCCATTGGTAGGTCGGTAGTCATAAGAAGGCAGGATAAATCCAGAGCTGCGTCCTTTTTTCTGAGGGAAAACCGCAAAGGGTAGGGCAATCAATGGAATGTCAGCAATGTAGAGAACCACAGGCTTGGCGATGATAATTTTATCAGTAAACAATTTCATTTGTCTGCTATAGAAATAAAAGTGTGGGTGATCCTCAATATCACAAGTGGTGTAGTAGCCGTCTTCCATGAGATAGATATCTTCATTAATGCGGGTTAGTTCTTCACCGTAATAATTACCATCATCCATCTTGGTTCTACCTGCAGCCACTTTGCCCCGTCGGGTTTTCAGGTCGTAAACCATGCTCTGGCCGTTGAAATCCTCTTGACCTTTCTGAGAAAGAACTGGATAGTCCTGTGAGCCAAGCGTATCAACCAGACTTCGGGCTCGTAGAAGATTTTGACGCCAGTACACACCGACATGACCCGCTTTCAATTTCATATCACCATAATCAATTGAGGCTTTGGTTTTAAGTTGGGTCGTTTCATTCTGCATACTATAGGCGATATGATGAGCCCAATATTTGATGGGAGATGAAATATCCGTACTGCCTCTGGCAGGTGTAAATTCGCCTTCTGCCCCACCTGTTACGGAAATATCAGAGATGCTGGAGTCTGAAAGAAGGATAAACAGGGTGTCACCACTTACTTTGTTAGAACCCTTATAGGTTCCCTCTTCAATCACATTGAAAAAGGAGGTGGCCATTTCGATTAGGGTCACTGTCTCCGGCTGTCCCTCACTGAATTCAACAGCCATTACCTTGCCATCCAACCAATCTGTAAAAGTGGTATCGTCTGAAGCTTTTTTCTGAGTGAAGTGGGGGTTTTCAGGGACATATACCGATTTCAGATCGCCATCATCCATATGCAGATTAAAAATATCACCACTCAATACAAAATCATTCTCCTGGAGCACGGGTTTTTCCCGCATGATGGCCACATCATCATCCTGCATGTATACAGCCTGTCCGCAGGTTCCTAAAGCGTCACCATTACGCAGCTCCACATTCTGCCAAGCGAAAAAATAACCCTCTTCAAGGCTGAGACTGTCTGAGTCAATCTGTAGGGTAGTGTCTTCCGCTGACCACTTCTTGAATTGAGCATCTCCATAACTGAGTAGAGAATCCTTACCTGAATAGTACAACAAATGTCTTCCGGAAACGCTGAGACTATCCGTGGTATTCACCATGGAAGCACTCCCCCTGGCATCGCCAAGCTGCGTATCTTCATAATAATAAATAGTATCTGCCATTAGTGTGGAACCACTATCTACCAGGGTTGGTTCATCGGTTGCCAGAACCTTTTTTAGATCGATGTAATAGCCCAGTTTTTGTGCGGTTACCACAAAGGGATCATCCTCAAAACGGGCATCACCGAGGAGCTCTACATATTCATCACTTCCAGCGTAGCGAGCAGTATTGCTGGATAGTTTTGAGTCTGGAGTTGTGATGGTGACATGACCACTCAGTAGGGCCTCGTCTTTCTCCATTTGAAATTCTGCCACATCACAGTTGAGTAGGGCATCTCCCCGTCTCATTTTTACATCACCAACCAGGCGGCGGTAGGTGATTCCCCCACGAGTAAAGGATTGGATTTCATCTGCCCGAATCAGCTCCAGCTTTTCACCCCGTGCGGCCAGGGTCAATGAATTACTCAAGACGAATAATATGCAGAGGAGTGTGAGGCGGATAACGAGTGGTCTGATTAAGGGCTGCATGAGGGTTTGAATGGGTTATGAACTGGAAGGTTCCTCAAACCGCGATGCCCACAGAGTTACGAGACGTTCGTATATACGTTTTTCTATCCCTTCTGTTGTGGGTCTGTAGAACTGTTTGTTTTTCAGTTCATCAGGGAAATAGTTCTGATCGCTAAAGTGACCGGGGTAATTATGAGGATAGTGATACCCCTTCCCGTGACCTTGATCTTTCATCAGACTGGTTGGGGCGTTGCGTAGGTGAAGGGGTACAGATTTGGCACCTTCTTCCCGAACGGTTTCCTGGGCTGCTCGCAGGGCCATATAGCTGGCATTGCTTTTTGTTGTGGAAGCCAGGTAAGTGGTGACCTGTGACAAGACAATAGCACCTTCTGGCATTCCAATAGCATGTACCGCCTGTAGCCCTGAGGTGGCCAGGGTTAAAGCCTGGGGATCTGCATTCCCTACGTCTTCTGAAGCCAGGATAATTAGACGTCTCGCAACAAAAATGGGATCTTCTCCACCTTCCAGCATAACAGAGAGCCAGTACAGGGAGGCATCAGGATCGCTGCCCCGTACACTTTTTATAAATGCTGAGATTGCATCATAATGATAGTCGCCAGTTTTGTCGTACAGCTGATGCTTATTCTGAAGGGCTTCCCTGACGTGCTCTTCGGTAATGGTAATGACCTGATCCTTATCTCGATCTGGTGTAGCTACTGAAGTACTTATCTCGAGGGCATTTAACAAACGTCGGGCATCCCCAGAAACTGATTCCAGGAGCAAATCTTTGCCCTCGTCTTCGAACTGGATGTTTTGAGTACTTAAAAAGAGGTCTTCAGAGATGGCATGCTCAAGTATTTCTGCCAGATCTTCTTTACTGTGAGAATTCAGTTTGAGTACCTGACAACGGCTTAACAAAGGTGATATTACTTCAAAACTGGGGTTCTCTGTAGTGGCACCGATGAGCGTTATGACCCCATTCTCCACGGCCTGAAGCAGAGCATCCTGTTGGGCTTTATTAAAACGATGTATTTCATCAATAAATAAGATGCTGGGTTTTCCCAACTCTCGATTGGCTTTGGCCTTGGCCATGGCCTCACGAACATCTTTAACTCCCGATGACACAGCAGAAAGTTCATAGAAATGTGCTTCAATCTGGCTGGCAATTATTTTGGCCAGAGTGGTTTTCCCACAACCTGGAGGTCCCCAAAGAATGATTGAAAACAGGCGGTCTGCTTGAATCGCTTTTGCAAGGAGCCTGTTCTCCGCCACCAGATGCTGCTGTCCTAAAAAAGCAGTGAGTGTGCTGGGACGCATACGTTCTGCCAGAGGTGGCAGCGTGCTGGGGTTATCGGCATTATTGAAAAGACTCATGGCCTAGAAAATAACCCCTGTGGATGTAGGAATAAGCAAAAAGTATCTTTGATTACCCTTCTCAGCCTTCTCATTCACAGCTTTTGTCATGTCAATTGATTGAGGGTTAGCTTCCTATTGCCTGGCCCTTATCGAGACTGGAATCCGTTTAACGATTTATATTGTGGATTTCCAGCAGGCCTGGCAGATTGTGCAGAGAAGTCTTAACATAAACCCACCATAGGAAACCTATGCGATATTTTATTCTGATTATATGTCTTGTCCTGCTTACTTCACTTTCAGGCCATGAAAAACCCTCCCCTTTTTTAGAAGATATCCTGCAGGAGTTTCCCAATGTTCGGGATCTTACGCTGATTGAGAATGAAGCTTTCTTTACGGCTCAGAGCCCTCTGGGAGAGGTATCCGTTATCATGGTTTCCCGTAAAATTCGCAACAAATGGCGCAAACCAGAAATTACATCCTTTTCTGGGAGTCATTCAGACCTAGAGCCCTTTCTCTCAAGTAATGGGAGGCAGCTCTATTTTGCATCTAACCGACCTCTTTCTTCAGATAGTTCAAAAGTTAAAGACTATGATCTTTGGATGGTTCAACGTGATGACTCCAAGTCAAAGTGGTCGCATCCGATCAATTTAGGCGCTCCAGTAAATACAGAGCACCATGAGTTTTACCCCTCGTTAACTCAAGAGGGCACTCTCTATTTCACCAGCGATGGGCCTGATTCAAAGGGTAAGGATGACATTTTCTATAGCACCAGAACAGGTAATAATTTTGGCCCACCCATCTCTCTCAGCGATTCCATTAACACCCCTGGATATGAATTTAACGCCTTTATAGCGCCCGATGAATCCTATCTGCTTTTTTCTGGCTACAATCGGGAGGATGGTCTGGGAAGTGGCGATCTATACATTTCTTTCAGGAAAGCTGATAAAACTTGGACAGAGGCTGAAAACCTGGGGCCAGATTTTAATTCGAAGTATATGGATTACTGTCCCTTTGTTGATACCAAGTCACAAATGCTGTATTTTACAAGCCGCCGGAGTAATGTCAAATTCAAGGCAGGTGGCTTCACAAGCGCAAAGACCCTGCTGAAAGAATTGAACAAGCCAAGCAATGGACAGAGTCGACTTTTCCAAGCCCACTTTAAAATTCAGGAGTAGTCACTACATCCAGAGGCTTTTCTTGTAACGAGAACGCTATTTTTTCGTCTCAGGTAGGAACACGATGATGATTATTTGGATTGACCAAAATTTTAGGGAAACACATGAGTTATTATACAAGCACCATATTGACTGACACCACATTCGAAGCCGCTCTTGAAACCACTACCGCGGCATTAGCCAAAGAAGGTTTTGGTATTATTAGTGAAATTGATGTTTCGGGAACGCTTAAGAAAAAGATGGATGTGGATTTAAAAAGATACACCATCCTGGGTGCCTGTAACCCCGGTTATGCCCATCATGCAATACAGACAGAAGATAAAATTGGGGTCTTCCTCCCCTGTAATGTGGTGGTGATTGAACAATCCCCAGACACAGTTGAAGTAGCCGCTGTCGATCCCGTTGCATCTATGATATCCGTCGAAAATTCTGAGCTGACAGAAATGAGTCAAGAAGTCCAGAAGAAATTGAAGCTGGTTATTCAGGCACTTTAACAACCCCCCTTATATCTGAACTTATTTCCATGAAACAAAAATAAACGTTGCCATTCAATAATATATAGATACATTCCTATGTGTAAATGAGAATATGAAAATGGCCTACGACTTAAATAAATTCTTCAAAGCAATCTCGGATCCCAATCGGGTCAAGATCATGGAGCTCCTCAAGGATAAAGAGCTCAATGTGAGTGAGATTTGCCAGCATTTTGATATGCAACAACCCTCCGTTTCTCATCATCTGAACGTGTTAAAAAATGCTGATATTGTGGCTCATTCCAAACGCGGTAAAGAGGTTTACTACCGTCTGGATTCAATTTGTATCACCAGCTGCTGTAATGGTTTCCAGGAACAGTTTGTCGAAATCGAGAAGCTAGGGAAGGCATAAAAAAGCAGTGCTTTTTTTTATTTCAACATATAGATATATACCTATTCATATATCTAACAAAATGGAGCAGCACCTCCAAAAGGACCACAAATGACGACTCAAATATGTATTAATGCGCCAGCCGGTCAGGATTGCCTGGAATTTTCTCGCATTGGGGAAGGACCCTCAAAAGGGTGGCGGTTTGATCGGATCAATAGCAAAGGTAAAACGAATGTTGTCAGGGAAGTCCAGCCGAACACTTCAATTAATTCGGCGAATCAGGGACTTTTTTATGTCAACCTGTCCGCCTATGGACAAATGGTTTAACACAAGGAAAGGAGATTACATGAAACGCTTTAGAATACCTAGAACTGCTCACTGTTCAGCAGGCTGTATACACCAGTCCCGGGCATGACTTTAAACTGCCTGTTTTCTATTCCGCTGTCGGATAAAACCTACCAATGTCACAATTAAAGTGAGAAAGAGAATGAGTCCAGTAATGACCCGAGACCAGGGTTTGATAACTGAAGATTCAGCCTCGAGTGAAATTCCACCAAAGAAAAGCTTGATGGTTTCTGGATCCCAGGTCATCTGGTTCCCGCGGACGTCACTGGCTGTTGTATTTCGGACAACACCTGGCAATTCAACACTCAATCTGTAGTCATCCATCAAAACATCTTCAAAAAACTGCCAGGACTTATAAAACCGGGTAAAACCATCGGTATTGGCCTGCTCTACCTCATCTATAATGGTGCTATCGATATAGTTTCCCAGAACTGTTTTCCATACACGATTTTCATCATAAAAATTGGTGGTTTGGAGAGCCTTCATGAGTGAGTCTGAGTGCATCTTGATCAACCCATCAATTGTGGAGAGGTTTCCAGAGCTTTTGCCACCTTTCCGCAGTTCTATGACAAAATCATCATAAATCAACTGCTCCATGTAGCGCTCCCATTGATGTTCAAGTCGGGTTGATTCTATACTATCCAAAAGACCTTCATTTCCCTCAACTTCGTTCATTAATAGGGCATCAAATTCTGACTGACTTAAATAGGGTTCCATGGGAAGTTTGGGACCTGGAAGATCCGCCCAAATGATTTCTCTATAATAGTACCTGTTGGAAAAGACTCCCTCATCACGAACAAGACTGACTGTGATTTGGACTCCCGGATCTATGGTATTCAACTTAAAACTTTGATTCAAAGCCTCTACAGATTCAAACTCGGCCACTGCATGATACAAAAACCTGTCGTCCTTTAAAGAATCCTGAGTGATCTCCCAGAGAGCAATATCATGTCGTGGAATATTGAAATTTGTATTTGAAATACTCTCAGCTGAGCCCTTTAACTGGACACTTCTTGTAATGGATCCATCTTCATTCACTTTGCTGGTAGTTTCAACTTCAAGACATCCCACCATGAATACTGGAATCAGCATAACAGCTATTCTTAAACATCTCATAATTACCCCCATCAAGTGTTTTACTTTTTTAAGACTGCCCACCCCACCTGATATTATTGGCTGGGGATGCATTAAAACAATATTTGACAATTTAATACTTATCTCATTTACCCATATGATAAATAGCACGGTAGGAAGGGTTCAATATTGCTGTGGCGCTAAAATTTTTGGCTATATTGACCAAGCATGAAATTGCTTTGGCTAACTAATACTCTCACAGCTCTCCTTGTATTGTCGGGCTGTCACACCATCAAGGAGGAAACCGTGAACACACAAGACACACAAATATTTTACCTGGGTACTTATACCGAAGGTGCAAGCGAAAGCCAGGGCATCTATAAATATGAGCTGAACGCCAACGGAGTTGCGAGACAAATCGGACTAGCTGTTATGTCCGAGAATCCATCGTTTCTAGCACTAAGTGCTGACAGAAAATTCCTGGTAGCAATTAACGAGGTCGATAACGACGATGGTGTGGGAACGGTGGAGTCGTATATGGTTTTCGAGGACACCCTTATCCTCCTCAATCGCCAATCTTCCGGTGGTGGTCACCCCTGTTTTGTGAATGTGAATAAAGAGGGCTATGTGCTGGCAGCCAACTACACTGGTGGAAATGTAGGTCTACTCAAGCTTGAAGAGGATGGTCCACTATCTGAGCTTATGGATGTTCAACAGCATACAGGCCAGGGTACCACGGATAGACAGGAAGCACCCCACGCCCACTCTGCTTGGTTTAATCCCATAGATGGTGATATCATTTCAATTGATCTGGGTACCAACGAGCTGTGGTTTTCAAGTATAGATGGAGATGGACAAAAACTGATTCCGGCAACACCTGAAAAACTGGCCCTGAATCCTGGTGATGGACCACGTCATCTGACTTTTCATCCCAATGGCAAATGGATTTATGTGGCCAATGAACTCAGCAGCAGCGTGACCCGGTTGGATCGAAACAAAGATGGTAGTTACAGCATGGGATCCACAGTTTCCAGTTTGCCAGCTGGATATTCCGAGGCCAACACCTGCGCTGATATTCATATCTCATCTGATGGGAAGTTCGTCTATGTCTCCAATCGAGGGCATAACAGTATCGCAGTCATGAAGGTGAATGAGGATGATGGCACCTTGAAACTCCTGGGTAACAAAGGCTGTGGTGGTGAGGGACCTCGTAATTTTTCACTTTCTCCAGATGAAAATTTTATGCTCATAGCCAACCAACACACCAATAACATTGTGACCTTGAGTCGAGATCCATCTACTGGAATGTTAAAGTATGTGGGCCAGGTGCAAGCACCGACACCTGTCTGTATTATTTTTTAAGATTGGTTCAAACATCGGGGGCGGTAGTAAGGAGTAAACATGAAGTATACCGTTGAATTGGATATAAACCTTCCCATTGATAGAGTCATCGAGCTATTTGATAATACTGAAAACATGTACAAGTGGATGGAAGGCTTGCAGAGTTTTGAATCACTCGAGGGAACGCCTGGACAAGTTGGGGCAAAGTCAAAAATGGTCTTTATTTCAGGCAAGCGCGAAATCGAAATGGTTGAGACAATTACGGTGAAAAACTTGCCAGATGAATTCTCGGCGATATATGAGGCCAATGGTGTTTACAATATCGTTAAGAATCACTTTATTGCTAAGGGTGAGGCGCTCACCCGGTACATTACCGAGCAGGAATTTCAATTCACCGGCTTTATGAAGTTCATGGCTTTTTTCATGCCTGGAGCATTTAAGAAACAATCGATGCAGCACCTGAAAGCTTTCAGAACCTTTGCAGAAAGCCAGGGATAAGACTCATGGCAAAACTAAAGCTGGTGCTGGTAATTTTTGGTCTAGTGAGTCTCGTGATATCCTGTCAATCAGAAATTGGTGTTCAGATGACGGCCGAAGAAAGTGCAGATACAGTCATTTTCGATTCAATCAGGGCGGCACAATATGGTGCTGATGATTACGGGATGCGCAAATATGTCATAGCCTTTTTAAAAAAGGGTCCCAACAGGGACTTATCGCCAGAAAAGGCGAATGAGCTGCAGGCAGCACACATGAAAAACATAGGTGCTATGGCTGATGCGGGAAAACTTGTCATGGCTGGCCCCTTCTTTGATAATGGAGATTTGCGCGGTTTGTATTTCTTTAATGTCGAAAGTCTGGAAGAAGCTGAAGCCTTAACCAACTCTGACCCAGCAATTCAGGCGGGTAGCCTGGAGATGGAGCTCAAAGAATGGTACGGATCCGCGGCTCTCATGGCGATGGGTGACATTCACAAAACCCTGGCAAAAATTGATATCTGAGAAAGTGCTATTTAGATTACCGAGAACCTTCAGTCCGCGTCGTATGAGGAGCAGCATCATGTCCAAATATTTTAGATTATCCATCAGTCTGGCCCTAGCTACAACCCTTTCTATGGCACAAACCCAACTCACTGTTTATAACCATGGCGAAGCGCTGGTTAAAGAACAGTTTTCAAGACAAGTTCAGAAGGGAGTTTCAGAAATTGAAATTGAACGGGTTGCAGAAACTCTGAACCCATCATCCGTCAAGTTGAGTTCAGATCAAGATATTCAAGTTCTGGAACAGAATTATCGCTATGATCTGGTTGATCAAAACAAGCTCCTCAAGAAATACCTGGAAGCCGAAGTGACTGTGGTCCTGCAAAACGACAATAAAATGTCAGGCACCCTGCTCAGTTATGACAATACCACCCTGGTTCTAAAAAGTCGTACGGGTACAGATATTATTCAGCGTCAGTTTGTTGGAACCATTAAGTGTCCCACGCCTACTGAGAGACTGTATGTCCGACCCACGCTGGCCTGGACACTGAATAATGCAAAAACCGGGAAAGTCAATTTTGATCTATCCTACCTCACAGGTGGGATTTCCTGGAAAGCCGAATATGTGGCAATAATTAATCAGGATGATAGTGAACTTGACCTGAGCTCCTGGATCAACCTCAACAATCAGTCAGGGAAAGACTATCAAGAAGCCAAACTCAAGTTGGTGGCTGGTGATTTACATCGAGCTCAGCCTGAGCAGGTGGTGGATGCTCGTAGAGAAAAAGCACAAATGAGAGCGATGATGTACAGGCCAGTGGTAGAGGAGCGCCAATTTTTTGAATATCATCTTTATGATATCTCCTTCCCGGTGACCGTTCGCAACCGAGAAGAAAAACAGATTCAGTGGCTCAACTCCACTCTGGTCAAAGCCCAAAAACGCTACGTCTACCAGGGGACCCGCGATAAATTCACAAACATCCCCATTAAAATCATGTTCACCAATGATAAAGAAACTGGGACCGGAGTTGCGCTACCTGGCGGTATCGTAAGACTCTTTAAGAAAGATACTGATGGTGCTCTGGAACTCATCGGAGAAGACAATCTAAAACATACTTCAAGGGATGATTTGGTGACCCTGGAAGTTGGCGAAGCTTTTGATGTCAAGGGGAAGCGAGAGGTCCTTGATCGACGCTCCAAGTCAGAGCGTTATAATGAGCAGGATATCCGTATCACCCTGGCTAACCGTAAAGATGAGGCCGTGGAAATAGAAGTCATCCAGACAGTTGGCTACCGTAATTGGAGAGTTCAGAACGCATCACATCGCTTTACAAAAGTGGATGCCTCTCATGTGAAATTCACCGTTGCTGTTCCCGCCAACAAAGAGGTTATGCTCACCTATACGTCTCGAATTGATTTAAAATAATTTATTCATCAGCCTCTCGTCTCCCTAAGGTTTCCTGTTTCTTAAACCGCCTCCTTCGAGAGCCTCAGGATGACGGCTCATTTCTTCGGCGTATTTTCGAGTCACCGCGCCTGCTTTTCGCAAATAATAATTCTCGCAATAATTACCTCTATACCCTAATAAGAACAGTATTTTACTAAAATTTATTTTTATAGGCTGATATTGGCATAATTGCCTCTACTGGTCTTATTTTTGCCATTGCATTCAGGCATGGAATGTAACCGTTTATCCAATACAATATTCTGGCTGGTGAGCCCTAAAATATCCATGAGGAGACAATCCACATATGTCTGAATCATCCCAGCTGCATATCAGCACTTTTCGTCGTGGAGTTCATCCCGATGAATACAAAAACCTGACCTGTCACTTACCCTCCCAAATCATGTCACTTCCTGACGAGGTGTTTATCCCCCTCCAGCAACATATCGGTGCTCCATGCGAAGCTCTGGTAGAAAAGGGAGATCTGGTAAAAACAGGACAAAAAATTGCTGACTCTCCAGCCTTTGTTTCCAGCCCCATCCACGCATCCATTACTGGAACTGTAGTTGCAGTTACATCTTTTCCACATCCTCTTGGTGCAAAAGTACCGATGATACACATCAAGCGAGACGGTGAAGAAGATGAGTGGGAATTATTAAAAACTCCTGAAAACTGGGAGACTGCCTCACAAGAAGATCTGGGGAAACTGGTCCGGGAGGCTGGTGTTGTGGGGCTGGGTGGCGCGGCATTTCCAACTCATGTGAAAATGTCTCCACCAGCTGACAAACCCATTGATCACTTCATTCTAAATGGCTGTGAATGTGAACCATTCCTCACCTGTGACCACCGCAATATGCTGGAAGATACTGATCGTATCCTCAAGGGTATGGCCATCATGATGAGGATATTGGGAATCAAGCAGGGCATCGTCGGTATAGAATCTAATAAAGCAGATGCCATAGCTACTATAGAAGCCAGGGTGAAGTCACTCAATCTAAGTTTTAAGATTCAACCCCTGAAGGTCAAGTACCCCCAGGGTGCAGAAAAAATGCTAATTGATGCAGCTCTTGGTCGCAAGGTACCTGCTGGTGGTCTTCCCATGGATGTGGGTGTTGTCGTGAATAATATTGCCACAGCCCTGGCCGTTTACGAAGCCGTAGTCGATGGCAAACCCTTGATTCAGCGCATGCTGACTGTGACCGGGGACGCCATACAATCCCCCGGTAATCTTACATCACGTATTGGCACCCCCTTTCAAATTTGTGTCGATGCCTGTGGTGGTCTAAAGGACGAAACCTCTCAAGTATTTATGGGGGGTCCCATGATGGGGCTGGTTCAATACGATCTCCAGGTGCCCACATTAAAGGCGACTTCCGGGATCGTCTGCATGCAGTCATCTCAACTCAAAAACACCCGTCACTATCCCTGTATCCAGTGCGGAACCTGCGTGGGTGTCTGTCCCATGAATCTGGTGCCTACACGTCTCTCTAGATTGGCAGAAACAGCTAAATACCAGGACTGCAAGGACTGGGGCGTTTTTAACTGCATCGAATGTGGCTCCTGTGCCTTTGTTTGTCCTTCAGGTATACCTCTGGTTCAATGGATTCGTGTCGGCAAGGTCAAATCCACAGAGCAGCAACAAAAAGCACAGGCTTAGAGGAGTTCCCATGACTGAAGAAAATCTACCTCAAGCCCAGCCTGAAACACCTAAAAAGCCGGTGAAGCCTAAAAAGGATCCGAGGGCAAAGTTATATAAACCAGAGACCCCATTAATCCTGGCCTCATCACCGCATTTTCATACCAGGGACACAGTCCCGAGAATTATGTGGAATGTCATCGCAGCGCTTGTACCTGCTACCGTATTAGCCCTGGTGTATTTCCAGTGGGCGGCTGTGGGTATCATCCTCACCAGTGTCTCCTCAGCCCTGATTGCTGAGATGCTGGTCAACAAGGTGAAAGGCGATTCATTCACCATACCCGATGGATCGGCATTAATAACTGGTCTGCTACTAGCACTGACTTTACCACCCTCATTTTCGCTTGGTGGAACCGCTCTCGGCTCTGTATTTGCCATTGTTGTTGGTAAACATTTCTTTGGCGGATTGGGCTATAATATTTTCAACCCCGCTTTATTGGGCAGAGCCTTTTTGCAAGCCAGTTTTCCTGTTCCCATGACGACCTGGATCTGGCCTTTGACTGCCCGCTATGCTGATGTGGACGGCATCACAGCAGCAACACCCCTGGGACTTTTCAAATTTGAGGGTGTCTCAAGTGAACTTTCAGGATTGCTCACAGGAAATATCAGTGGGTCTCTTGGTGAGACTTCTGCCATCACCATTCTCATCGGTGGACTTTATCTACTCATTAGAAAATATGCGGACTGGCGCATTCCCATGAGCTTTCTTCTGTCAACTTTTCTGGTCAGCGGTGTATTCTGGTTGATTTCACCCGAGTCTTATCCTTCGCCCGTATTTCAACTTTTTAGCGGTGGACTCATGTTGGGAGCGTTCTTTATGGCAACCGATATGGTTACCTCTCCCGTCACAGCTCGGGGTGCGTGGATATTTGGCACTGGAGCTGGATTCATTTTGGTAATTATTCGACTCTTTGGGGGTTTGCCTGAAGGTGTCATGTATTCCATTCTGTTAATGAATGCTTTTACACCGCTCATTAATCGTTATACCCGACCCAAATTTTTCGGGGAGATCCGCGCATGAGTAAAATGAACTTATCTACGCGTATGATTTTAGTGCTGACCCTGATCACAGTCTTATCTGGTGGGATTTTGGCTGGCTGGGATACCATCACGAAACCTAAGATAGCTTTTCATCGCCAGGAAGCCCTCAAGGCGGCGATTGGAGATGTTTTGCCTGCTCACGACACCTATATGAGCGAGGAAACCGAATTTGGCACTATCTATATTGCAACTCGTGATAGCTCTGAGCAGCCTGTCGGCATCGCCTTTATGGCAGTGGGGAGTGGGTTCCAGGGTGAGTTGCGGATCATGGTGGGACTATCGCCTGATATGACTCAACTCACAGGCATCAAGGTGCTGGAACAGATTGAAACTCCTGGGCTGGGAACCAAGATTGTAGTGGATCCATCCAATAAACAAGACCCCTACTGGTTTCCTGCTCAATTCAAAGGTGTCCATGTGTCACCTGAATTAGTGGTAGTTAAGAATGCCAAGCCAACTCATACCAACGAAGTTCAAGGGATCACTGGAGCGACGATCTCGTCCAAGGCAGTTACTGACATTCTAAACAAACAAATTGCTGATATTAAAACTGCATGGACATCCAGAGGAGGGCCAGAATCATGAGCTCTAGCCTATCATTAAAAGCTGAATTCGTTAAAGGCATCTGGAAAGAGAATCCCGTGATGGCAAGTCTTTTGGGTTTGTGTCCAACTCTGGCTGTCACCAACGCTGCTAACAATGGATTAGCCATGGGACTGGCAACAACCTTTGTACTCTTGAGCTCAAGCCTGATGATCTCAGCCCTGAGAAATTTCATTCCCCATCAAGTCCGCATTGCTGGATACATTGTCATTATTGCTACCTTTGTTACCGTAGCTGACAGATTTCTAGCTGCCTACTTCCCCTCCATCTCTGCTTCTTTGGGACCCTATATCCCACTGATTGTCGTGAATTGTTTGATTCTGGGTCGCCAGGAAGCATTCTCATCCAAAAATGGAATCGGACGCTCACTCCTGGATAGTCTAGGTATGGGAATTGGGTTTATCCTCGTCCTGGTAGTCCTGGGAATTATACGCGAAATTCTGGGATCGGGGAGCATCTTTGGTATGGCCGTTTTAGGCGATTGGTTCACACCCTGGATGGTTATGATTTTGCCACCTGGTGCTTTTCTCACGCTGGGTATTCTTATTGCTCTAGCAAATTGGTACAACGATCCCTCTCGATCTAAGGAAAGGAGGGCTGTCTCATGAGCTATTTTCTCATCTTCTTTTCAGCAGCCATTGTTAACAACTTTGTGCTCTCCTATTTCCTCGGTATCTGTCCGTTTGTTGGTGTATCAAAACGGGTTTCGTCTGCTGTATCCATGGGGATGGCCGTCACCTTTGTCATGCTCATAACAGCCGTGGTAACCTGGTTGATTTATCACCTCATTCTGGTCCCCTTTGATATCGTTATTCTTCAGTATGTCAGTTTCATTCTGGTTATTGCCTCTCTGGTACAACTGGTTGAAATGTTCATTCGCAAGGTGAGCAAATCTCTGTACGATACCCTGGGTATTTTCCTGCCCCTGATCACCACAAACTGTGCTATCCTGGGGCTAGCCCTATTCTCTGTTCTACGCGATTATTCATTTATGGAGAGTGTGGTTTTTGGACTCGGTGCTGGCGCTGGTTTTACACTGGCCCTGGTCATAATGGCAGGCATAAGAGAAGAGCTCGAATTAGCGCCAGTTCCTAAATATTTCCAGGGAGCTGCCATCACCATGATCGTTGCTGGTGGTTTAGCTCTGGCCTTCATGGGTTTTGCAGGGATGATATAAGATATGATGTTAATGGATGCTGTTTACGGCGTGTGTCATCCTGAGGCTCTCGAAGGAGAATGCGCGCTTTACTCTCCTCACCCTTCTCACTTCGAGGGAGTTTATGCTGAGTAGAGTCGAAGTGCTCAGTGTGACGCTTCGGAGCGACAGACACAGAATGATATAAGGAAATTTCTATAATGGATTTAGCATCACTCGGTATATCAATGTTGAGCATGGGTGGAATGGGGGCCTTGTTTGCTGCCGGTCTGGCCATAGCCAATAAGAAGTTTTATGTGGAAGAGGATCCACGCATAGCCCTTATCATGGATAATCTTCCAGGTGCAAATTGTGGAGGTTGCGGTCTCCCCGGCTGTGGAAGCTTTGCCGAAAATATCGTTCACGGCAAGGTGGAAATTAGTGGGTGTCCTGTCTGTAATGATGACGCACGCGAGGCTATTGCAGGCGTCATGGGTCTGGAAGCTTCAAAAGGCGAAAAAATCATTGCCCGGGTTATGTGTCAGGGTGGTCATTATGAAAGCGCTCACAAGGGTGAATATCTGGGTATCGAAAAATGTACAGCCGCTCATATTACCGGTGGCGGTGATAAGCTTTGTCTGCATGGTTGTCTTGGTTATGGGGAGTGTGTCGATTCCTGTCCTTTTGATGCCATGGAAATGAGTGAAAATGGGCTCCCCATCATTGATGAAGATAAATGTACGGGTTGTGGAAATTGTGTGGATGCCTGTCCTCGCAACATTATCGAATTGCACCCCGAAGCAGATACAGTCTTTGTGGCTTGCCGCAACACAGATACACCCAAAGACTCCAGAAAAATTTGCATTAAGGCCTGTGTAGGCTGCGGTCTTTGTGTCAGAGGTGTGGAAGAGGGTATGATGACCATGGAAAACAACCTGGCTCGCATTGACTATCATCTGTATGGTCAAGGAAATGAACTCCCCACTTTAAAATGCTCAACCAACGCCTTGATTGTTCTGGAATCTGTACCTGAGGAGGAAGCTCTTAGCGCCTGATGCTTTATAATGGAGAAACCGGTTTTATCCAGTCAACAGATGGCTCTGAGGTGACTGTTCTGTTTGCCACTGGAGATGCCTGTGAAACCTGTGGCTTAAAGGTGGTCTGTGCACCGGGTAAGCAATCCGAAAGGCTATTGACCCTGCCTCAGGCTGGTGATTTTCATCCTGGACAAAAGGTTCAAATCGAAGAACTATCAAACTTGGAACTGCATCTCGCACTGATTCAATTTGGACTTCCAATGGTGGCCTTCCTCATTGGTTTGTTTTTAGGTTATGTTCTCCCATTGCAGAATATATTACCCCGCGAGTTATCTGCCTTTCTCTTTGCTTGTGTGGGTCTTGGCTTCAGTTTTTTTGCGGCCCGTCGGTTAATACAAAGAATTGTGGGTATTATTCCTGAAAAATATTTGAGGATTGTCCCTTGTGTTTGAGATTAAAAAGCCCTGTTTAATTTTCCTCTTCCTGCTGGTCAGCTTCACCTCACTGTTGGCACAATCTCGTGAACGTACTGAACACTGGCATAACAGGAACCAGCAGTTCAATGCTGAAATGGACAGCATCGGCCACGTCGATATTGTCTTTTTAGGGAACTCAATCACAGAAGGTTTTGATCTGGACCATTACTTCCCGGAGCACAGGGTTGCAAACCGGGGGATCATTGCTGACCACATGGATGGAATCATGGAGCGACTACAAAACTCAGCTCTCAGATTAAAACCTAGAAAACTCTTCCTCATGATTGGAATCAATGATATTGGTGATCGGCGAAACGATGAATACCTGAAGACCATGTTTGTCACCCTGGTAGATACCTTGGTGACAAGCTTGCCAGAAACTGATATATACCTGCTTTCAATCCTGCCTACCACCGCTCGTTGGAAAAATTGTCCTCCAGGTCAGATTAAAAGGATAAATGGATTTCTGACACGACTAGCCCTTGAAAAAGACCTGGGGTTTATCAACCTGTATCCCCATTTTCTGGGAGACATGCAATATATGAATCCCGACCTGACTCAGGATGGTCTGCATCCAAACCAGGCTGGATATGATGTCATGGCGAAAAAAATCAAGCCATTCCTTTCAGCAAACAACTAAAACCATTCACAGAAATATCCATCCCATTGCTATGCACTTGATGTATATTCGCCCTTTATTAAAGGAGATTCCGGTGCAAAAATTATTCTCATTTCTAATATCATTTTCGCTTGGTCTGACGGCTTATGGTATTGACCTCAATATTATTGAAGGAAAAGTTCAGGATAGTCATAGTGGAAAACCTGTTCCCAATGCAAACATTCTGATAAAAGACACCGAGGAAGGCACCACCAGTGACATAAGGGGTGTCTTTTTGATTGAAACCGGTCAAGACTATCCCATAACTGTTATTGTAAATCATATCGGCTACAGCAGCACTGAGAAAATAGTTTACGATTCACGAACTCTCCAGATTGATCTGTGGCCGGAGACCCTTGAATTGGCACCAGTTGATGTGAGCGTTATTCGCCTGCCCTCACATTATGATGTGAGCTCTGCCCGTCAATCCATGGGGTCTTCTGAATTACGAACACGGGCCATTCAAGATTTCCAGGAGGTGACTCGTAGTATCAGCAGTGTGGTTATTTCGGCAGGAATGGATGGTTCGCAGACCATTAGCGTCCGTGGTTCCAACGCCAACGAAACCCCCGTTTATCTAGATGGTGTTAAGATCAATGATTCGTTTACAAATGTCGCTGATCTCAGTGTCATTAACATGGAAGATGTAGATAATATTGAAGTAATAAAAGGGGCGTCTACCCTGCCTTACGAGGTTGGGGCATTTGGAGGTGTTGTAAATATTTATAGTCGCACACCCACCAGTTCACAGGTTTCACTCTCAGGCTCTGGTGATTTGAACAATTCCCAGAGTGGCAATGCAGCCGGTCAGTTAAGTCTGGTTCGAGGTCCTCTGGCTCTCACTACACAGATCACCCAACGCAATCGAAAATATCAAACATTTGTTAATGAAGTTGAAACAGAACGGACCTTTGGTTCTGGAATGATAAACTGGGAAATAGGTTCAGGTAACTTGCGCTTTAAAGCGGTTCGCCAGGAATCTCAAATCCGCCAGGCAGAAGGCGATGGTTATGATACCAATTCAAAAAACACCTTTTACGATATGCGGTATACAGGCGGGTTGCCATGGTTGGGATCAGACTGGCAAATGGATTATGGCAGAAGATATGATGCACTGGGTGTGAGTTTCTGGAGTCTAGGGACATCCAATTCCAGCTATCAGCAGTCACCAGAGGGCAACAGTTCATCCATGCGACTCGCCAAACTGATGAAACTTGAAAATTTTGAGACCCTGGTTCAACTTTCGGGGGGACGCGACTATTATACGGGACCATCCTCCACAGCTATTGAGCCCATTTTTTACAAGGAAATGAATTTGGAGTTGAGTCAAGACACGCGCTCTTTTACCTCCATTTCGAAATTTAATATAGAGACTGTTGTTCCAGCCATCGATCTATTGGGTTTTGAGTTGGGATTACGTTATGATGATGTCAGCACAGCCTATCACTATGATGACGAACGTGAGTATTACCATGTAGGAGAAACGGAGCCTTATCGGATTGACACAAACAATGAAGAAGATTTTGATGATCACTATATGGTATCAAAGCGGATGGGTTTACGTCTGGACGGTAGGATAAGAAATTTCGCGTATTCATCTTATATGTCTCTAGGGAACAACTTTAGGCTGCCAACCCTCCAGGATCAGTATTTTCGTCAGGCAACCACCATTATGATCTACGAGGACCAAGCGCTTCTGAGAGAATCTGTAAACACTGTTGATCTAGGACTTGATTTCAATTTTCAAATGAGACCGGGCATGCCATTTACCCACGTTGAGGGTAGCTTGAGTTATTTTGACAATGGCTATGTAAATAAACTCAGTTATAAATCTTCACCAGGTCAACCCCCTATCCCCTATAATACACTGGCTGCCACTATAACTGGACTAGAGGTTTCTGGTAAATTTTTTCTACTCTCCAAAAGAGGTCATCTCTCCTTTGGATCCATTTTTCTTGATTTGAGCGATCCCGTGGTCTTTTTCGGAAAACCCAGCTATCGCCACACTGCAGGAGTGACCCTCACTCGGGGCAAGCTTACATATAGTGGTAGTTATTGGCTGGATGGACCCACAGTATTTCTATCTGACGATGGTCTTTATGAAGAACCAAAGAGTAATCTGGATCTCTCTGTGGCTTCAAGTTTTGATTGGAATCATGCGTTTTTAACGACAACGATGTCAGCCAAGAATATTTTTAATTTCTCGGAAACCCAGGAATCCTTACTGATCAATGATCAGGGATATATTATCACTTATTTTGATCAGTTCCAGCTGGTATTAAATGTCAGTGTTACTCTGAAATGAGATGTAGAGCCGACCCCTGAGCTCGTCGAAGGAAAAGGCTATTGAGGTTATCAGACATTTCGAGAGCACTTCGACGTGCTCAGTGTGACACCTCAATAGCCAAATTTCTACCAGCCTCCGGATGCTCCTCCTCCACCGCCAAAGCCGCCGCCTCCAGAAAAGCCACCTCCACCGAATCCGCCGCCGCCACCTCTCATGGATGATCCCAGCATGGATCCAAGAAAGAATCCTCCCAAACCGCCCATACGTCCGCGACCCAGCAACATGAAAATGACAATTGGAAATATAAGCCCAAGAGGACTGCTATTCTTTTTGCGCTGACCACTACGTCGTGGTCCTGTTCCCTTGTATTCACCTGTAGTGGCTTGAATAATACCCTGTAATCCGCCTACAATGCCCTCATACCAGCGTCCTTCTTTGAAATAGGGTGTTATCTCGTTACGTATGATTTTACCGGCTGTAATGTCAGGGAGTGCACCTTCCAGCCCATAACCAACTTCTATGCGGATTTTGCGTTCTTTTTTAAAGATGCTGAGGAGCACGCCATTGTCCTTGCCGCTCTGACCTAGATTCCAGGTGGAAAACATTCTCTCCGACACATCTTCAAGACTTTCACCTTCCAAGGATGGAAAAGTAGCCAGAATGATCTGATTAGATGATTCATCCTCATAGTTACGGAGTGCCTGTTCCAATTGGCGCTCCTGAGTGGATGATAGCAGATCACCCCAGTCGTTCACCTGTTTGTTGATGCGATCAGGAAAAATACCATCGGCTAGAAGGCTGGTGGACACTAAAATAAGCAGGATGACTCTTAATAGGATTTTCATCATTTGGATCTTCTTTTCTCTATGGTTGGAAGGACGCATCACGATGCGTCCTTCCAATCGGTGATATCTGCTTTTTTTAGAATTCTACCTGTGGTGCAACTTCTGAACCAGACTCAGCTTCAAAATAAGCTTTGCGATCAAAACCAAACATACCGGCATAGATTGATCCAGGGAAGCGGCGAATAATTGTGTTATAGCCCTGGGCAGCTCTGTTAAAGCGATTACGCTCAACAGCTATGCGATTTTCTGTACCTTCCAACTGTGTCTGAAGATCCAGGAAGTTTTGATTGGCCTTCAGATCAGGGTAGCGTTCCTGAACTACCATAAGTTTGCTAAGCGCACCGGAGAGACCAGTCTGAGCTTGCTGGAAGTTCTGCATAGCCTGGGGGTTATTGATAATACCATCCAGATTTATGTTATTCACCTTTGACCTGGCTTCTGTTACTGCAGTAAAGGTTTCCTGTTCGTGTTCTGCGTAACCTTTTACAGTAGCTACCAGGTTGGGGATAAGATCAGCTCGACGCTGATATACGTTTTCTACCTGGGACCAGGAAGCATCAACCCCTTCTTCCAGGGTAACCATGTTATTGTATTTACCAATAGCGCTGGAGATCATGAGGAAAATCACGACGACAATTGCTATCAGTATGATAGTACTTTTTTTCACATTCAACTCCTTGTGGAAATGTTTTTAGGCGAGTATGTATTTCGTTTCATTCTTTTTGTGATATCAGCGCCTGTTAAATCTATCCCAATCGATTACCCGCTTGCTGACAGCCCACAAATATATGCAAAAAATGTTGATTTGTTCCTTTAAAACGAAGGGGGTGGACAGAAACCAAAACACACCTTCCGGAGGCTGAGGTTCTCGAAGCCTCCTAGATTATGGTCCAAGTATGGGACATTTCGAGAGCCTCAATGTCCGGATCTCTTGTTCCGCCGTACTTGGAAGCTCAGGGTCTAGTTAGCCGCGAGGGGTTTTGCGTTTTTTTCCCACAGAACCGCGGGTGATCACTTTGTTTACATATTCCGTAGCCAGTGGGACTTTACAGGCAGTACTGCCAAGCGTAACATCCACCTTGCCGATCTTGGCTCCAACCTCAAGGGCTTCATCGGTAAGTGATTCGATGTAGGACCCCACTGCGATAACAAATGAATTCATGGCGAAACGGACGCGATTCTGAGAAATGTGGATTGTCTCACCTACACGCTTTAACAACTTCCGATACATATCTATATCCAGGTCAATATCAGCATGAATAGATGCATAACCAGAAAGCGTCGCCCAACCTGCATCAGCCACTCGCTCAAGATCTGATTCGATCCACTTGAGTCCCAGCTCAAATCCATAGGGCGTTTCTGAAGCCACCCAGGGTACTGTGTATTCACTGAGATAATACCAATAAGCTTGATCAACCCACGCTTCCAGTTGGGTCTCTGTGATCTGGGTTTCATCGGCCATCAGTCCGGCCAGATACATTGCGTCAGAATTCCCTGTAGCATATAGTTCCAGTGAAAGCTCGTGATTCTTTTTGGTCTTCTTTAGAATTTTTTTGAGGTCGGCAACCTTGACACCAAAGAAGGGCTCTTTTGCACCATGCTTAATCAGTGTATTTTTGGTTCGCTCATCTCCATAAGCTTCCAATTCTTTCATTACTTCACTTTTATCCATGAGGTCGCTCCTGTTTACTTTTTTTGGAGACTTATTATGTCACTATTATTTCTTGATTTCCAGCAATTTGTTCCTCGAAACAGGCGGATATCTTCATCGTTGACAATTAGCATGTATTCAGTATACTTGGTGGTTTCCCAATAGATATATCAAAAAGCTTCTCCACCGGGGGGTAGCTTAACAATAAGGAGCGAAGCATGAAGTATTTAACCATTCTAGTCTGTTGTCTGGCCCTCATGGCCTGCGAAGATGACGCTGATGACTCAACACTCAACGAAGATGTTTTAGGTGACTGGAGCATCACCAACATGGGCCAGTTTGCCAATGCAGATTGCTCTGGTGATCTGGACTATACAGCCTGGGCGCTGATTGTCGCCTTTGGAGTTACCATGGACTACACTTTCAATGCAGATGGAACCGCAATTGTTTCAACCACGGCTTTTGGAATGACTGAAACAGAAACTGTTACCTGGGAAGTCGATGGAGACCAGCTTTGCATTGAAGGTGAATGTGAAACAGTTGATCTAAGCGGGGATGTTATCTCGATTGTTACCAGCGCAGATGCCTATTGTGAAGACATGGACGGCGAAGAGGTGGACGGTGTGGATATGACTGCCTGCGAAGCTGCAGGAAATGACTGGTATGAGGCTGCCTGTTACGAAGTAACAATCACCAGACAATAGTCTACATAAATAATTATTTATTGTCACTTTAAAAGGTGATTGACTGAAAAGTCAATCACCTTTTTTAACTAATTTAAGTGGGATACAGAACATTTCGATGATCTCAAAACCCGAATCAGGGTTAAGGCTGGGGGATGTACCAAACATCATCTTCAAGGTTCACCTCACCGCCCATTTCTTCCTGAACCACTCGATCAACAATCAAAACCCCGGTTTTGGCCATATTTTCGAAGGTGTCCAGACCATTATTGGGGAAGTTCTGTCTGGTCCTGTGGATATTGAACTGGGATGAAAGCTTTTCGCCAAAGGCACTTTCTACCGCTTCCCTCCCTTGCATAAATCCCAATAAGCCACCCCAGGTGGCCGTGGGGTTGTCAGCATCCCAACCTGTGAGAACACCAATTTTAATTGTCTCCTTTATGTCACCTTCGCCATAGAACAGACTAACCAAACTGGCTGCAAAATTTATCCCTGCAGCAAAACAACCATTGCAATAGATGTTTTGAGAGGTGATGTCATAGCCATCCATCTCATCCACCTGGTATCGCACATAGATGGAATCTCGTGCCGCTTCCCAGGGAATACCTGACTCATATTTAGCCCTCACATAATCATACATCAGGGAAGTGTATGAGTTAGCCGGTATAGAATGGCTCGCTTGATCCGCCATCCAGGTGATCTGATCCTTCATGGACAAACTATTATCTACTAGAGATGCAAGTGAATACATCCTGACATAAAATTCAGATATCCAGACCGCATTTTCTCGAGCTGTTGTGCGGATAGGTAAACTGGCCATTTTTATAGCGAGATCAGGTTGACCAGGCGCGAAGAGACCAAAAATCTCAGTCGTCAATTGTGCATCGATCATCTCAAAGTGGGGATTCTTTTCTGGATCAGCTGTCTCTGGAGGCAATATTCCCTCACGCATCAAGTCGAAAGCCTGTTGATTTGAAACCCATAGAAAATTCTCTTCGTCGGGAAGAATATGTTTTAGCCAACCCTCTCTAATCTGCTGGGCTGTTAAATTGCTGGTTTGGTTGGTATTGAGTAGGTGCTGATACATATACTCAATGTCAGTATCATCATCAGCTCCCCAGATTTCATTCTCGTTTCGTAGCACAAAATCAATCGTGGGAGAGATGTCACTGGGCTTCCCCTGGCTCCAGATGTTGGGTTGATCTGCATTGCCCCAGTCATCTCGTGTATAAAATGGACCTGTATCGAATTCACCGATACGGCCAACTTTATCCATCTCGGTAACAAGTCCGGTCCAGTTTGCTATACACTGTCCCAGCCAGAAACCCTCCAATTTGTCCAGATAGTCTACCCGCGAAATTACAAGATCAGTAGGTTTGGGCTTGTAACTCCCAGAAGTCGGGGTAGGCTCTTTCATCCTATCAGATTTCACATGCTGTTCTGAAGCCGTGCAAGCCAGGATGACTAAAGAAAATGAGATTAACAGACCGATGAGTAGTTGACGTGTGTCTTGCCATTTCATAGCATCATTTCCCCTTGTTCAGATTAACAGGTGCTCAGTTGATGCGGATTTTTACTTTTTTAGAGATCTTGTTGGATGCCGTTCCCACATAAATCAGGTAATCCCCTTTTTCCAGGTTCCAATTAGATGTGGTTTCATCATAAAAAGCCAGATCATTTACATCAATTGCCAATTTAGTTGATGCCTTTTCACCTTTGGACAAATGAACCTTCTGAAACGCCTTAAGCTCTTTTGCTGCTCTTTTTACCTTTGAGTTGAGTTTTCCCACATAAATTTGAATCACTTCTGATCCGGCAGCTTTGCCTGTATTAGTAACTTTGCAGGAGATATTTATAAGCTCACCTGTTCCATATGATTTTTTGTCTGTTTTTATACTTGAGAGCTTAAAGGAGGTATAGGACATTCCATATCCAAAGGCAAAGAGGGGTTTGATTTTTTGAGTATCATGCCAGCGATACCCCACCAGAATGTCCTCTTTATAATACTGGGTTTTTCCATCACCTGGATAGGAAAGCTCGCCAAACGAATGAGCGGCATTATCACTCAGTTTTACAGGAAAGGAAAAGGGTAGTTTTCCAGAGGGGTTCACATCACCACTGATGACACCTGCTATGGCATGACCTGCTTCACTGCCCAGATACCAGGCCTGGATCACCCCTTTAACTTCTGGCAACCACGGCATTTCAACTGCATTCCCACTCACCAGGATGACGCCTAAATTTTTATTGGCCCTGGCCAGTTTGTTGATGAGCTGATCCTGACCAAAAGGCAGGGCCATACTGTTTCGATCGTCACCTTCACAATCCTGATTCCAGTTTTTGTTTAATCCACCAAAATAGAGCACAAGATCGGCTTTCATTGCCACCTTGACAGCAGCATTAATCAAAGAGTCGGCATCTTGTGTTGAGGGAATAACTGATCCATACTGAGGTGGTCCCGAGACATACCCTAAGGAGTGAATGATCTCTGCACTGGCAAACCGTTCCTGAATGCCACGGAGGGGTGAAACTTCATCTCGAGCTTTCAGCTCAGATGAACCACCACCAGCGGTCAGTGATTTGACAGCATTTTCGCCAATAACCGCAATTGTCATTTTCTTATCGGGATTGACTGGGAAAAATGATTTCCTGTTTTTCAGAAGAACAATGCCTTCTCCAGCGATCTTGCGAGCCACTTCGAGATGCGCCGGATTGTTCATTCTGCCCAGTGGACGGTCAGAGCTCATATTGGTTCGAAACATCAAACGTAGTATTCTGCGAACCTTATCATCCAAAAGCGCTTCATCCAGCTCACCTTTTTGGATCATCTCCCGAAAGGGTTTTGCTAAAAAGTAGTAATCATAGGCATTTTCATTTGAGGTGGTCAAGCCATCTGTCCCTGTACCCATCTCAATATCCAACCCATATAATGCTGATTCTCTCGTATCATGGGCGGAGCCCCAATCTGAAACCAAAACACCATCAAAACCCCACTCGCCCTTTAGAATATCATTGATGAGGGACTTATGGTGGGTAGTGTGTTGTCCACGAAACTGGTTGTAAGCTCCCATGACAGACCAAACGCCGGCTTCGGTTACCGCGGCCTTGTAAGCGGGGAGATAAATTTCGTGGAGTGCTCGATCACTTACTTCCACGTTAATGTGTCCACGCCATTGCTCCTGATTATTCAGTGCATAATGTTTCAGGCAAGCTGAGACACCGTTTTGTTGAATTCCCTTGATATATGGTACAACCATGGTTGCCGCTAAAAATGGATCTTCCCCCATATATTCAAAATTACGACCGTTCAGGGGCGTGCGATAAATATTGACACCAGGCCCCAGTAAGATGTCCTTTTTACGATAGCGGGCTTCCTCTCCGAGGGCTGTTCCATATTGGCTAGCAAGCTCAGGGTTAAATGTTGCGGCGAGAGCAGTTAAAGCTGGAAATGCTGTAATTGAATCACTCGTCCAACCAGCATGAGACCAAGAGTCCCAGGCGATTTCTGCTCTAACCCCATGAGGACCGTCTGACATCCAAATCTCAGGGATACCAAGTCGAGGAACACCTGGTGAACTGAATTTGGACTGAGCGTGGGTCATGGCAATTTTTTCATCCAAGGTTAATTGCTTCAAGATGTTATCAATTTTGGCATCCATATCATTTGCGGTAACTTGTGCTCCTATAAGAAGGACCAGAAGTACAACAACAAATCTTCTCATTTTAATTTTCTCCCTGAAGAGCTTTAGATTTATGCCTTCTTCACCATCTGCGCGACGGTTTCAATATGGGTGGTATGAGGAAACATATCTACAGGCTGGACACTGACCAGCTCATAGTCGGTCTCACAAAACAATTTCAAGTCTCTGGCCAGGGTCGAAGGATTACAGGAGACATAAACCAACTTTTGTGGCCCGACTTTAAGGATATCATCTACAACATTCTGGTGTAGGCCAGCGCGGGGTGGATCTACCACAATCACATCAGCAGGTTCAATACGGTCCACATTCTGGGAAAGGACATCTTTGAGATCTCCAAGAATGAATTCCACATTCTCAAAGCCTTGAGCCTTGGCATTTCTACGGGCATTCTTCACTGAGCTGGCAATCAATTCAAAACCATACACCTTTTTAGCCTGCTTGGCCAGAAAGAGAGCGATGGTGCCGGTTCCACAGTATAAATCATAGACAACTTCCCCACCTTTTAGATCTGTGCCTTTCAATGCTTCAGCGTACAGCACTTCTGCCTGGCGGGTGTTGGTTTGGAAAAATGAAGATGCTGAAATCTCGAATTCAGACTCACCGAGACGATCTTTAATACTACCGGGGCCATGAAGGAAAACTTCGGTTTCACCTATGGCAACATCAGATAACCTGGAGGTAATGCTATTAATTAGTGTGCTAATCTGGGGAAATTTGGACATAATGGCATTTTTGAAAATCTGCATATGTTCTTTTTCGTAGGTCTTGGTTACCAGATTAACCATGATATCATCGGTGTGTTCACCATAACGCAGCACCAGGTTACGTGCCCATCCCGCATGAGTTCTATTGTTGTAACCTTCCCAGCCATGCTCCTGTGCAAAAGCGAAGACAAAATTCATAATCTCATTCATGATAGGCTTTTGGAGATAACAGGTTTCGATATGTACGATTTTGTCAAATCGTCCAGGGATGTGCTGACCCAGGCCTAAAGGCTCGTCCTCATCATCGGGATGATTGCGCCAGGGACTTGGAGTGAATGTGAATTCCATTTTGTTGCGATAATGGAAGGCTGAGGGTGAAGGCAATGCCGTGGGCACATCAAAATCGGCAAAACCACCGACACGTTGTACCAAATCACGGACCTGACGGGTCTTTTCCTGGAGCTGATCATCATATTCCAGGTTCTGAAGACGACAGCCTCCACAGGTGCCAAAGGCAGCGCATTTAGCTTCAATTTCGTTGGGGGCTTTTTTCAGATATTCCAGGGGATAGGCTTCGGCAAAACTTTTTTTCTTTTTAACAATACGTGCCAGGACTTTCTGCCCTGGGATGGTACGTTCGACAAAGATGGCGAGTCCGTCTACCTTGGCGACACCCTTACCACCGAAGGCCAGGCTTTCAATTTCCAACTCAATACTGTCACCCTTTTTTACAACTCTCTGTTCTGCATCATTCATATCGTTTATCCCATATAGTTATTGTCGTCGCAGGATAGACTGCGAGAGGTGCTTCACCAAGTTGATTTATGAGAACTTGGATCATCAGAAACATCCGGTGGTTGAGCTTGTCGAAACCAATGGCTGGCTACTCCATAATGGACATTTCGATGAACTCAATGTCCGGGGGCGGATTAGTCTAAATGGACATCATCCACGATACCGACAATAACTGAGCGGAGGGGGGCATTGGAATCACCGACTATCTGTCGAGCGCCATTACCTTCATCCAGCATGAGGACGGTTTCCCCGACACCTGCATCAACCTGGTCGATACAGATCAGATATTTACCTGTAGGTTTTAGATAGGCATCCAGCTTGTCGACCACCATAAGGCGTTTGGCATCATAGAAATCGTGATTGATCGTTGAATGTATAGTTCCGCAAACTTTGCCCAGGATCATGATTGTCTCACGATCTGGATATCATCCACAATACCAACCACAGCATGATCCACCGGAACAAACCAGGGATCACACAGGAGAGCTGCCTCACGAGAACTCTCATAATAGATCAGTTCTCCGGGGCCACACATTCTGGTGGGATCTGCAGCCACCATGGGTTCACCTTCCGGGACCTGATGTTTGTCCAGGGGTTGCACCATGAGCATGGGCACACCCTCCAAACCATCATAGATGGTGGCTGGTGTCAAGGTTCCTATGACCTTACCCAGTAGCACTATTCAGCTCCAGCTAATTTCGACAGATCAGATTTCGAAAAATAGGTGGAGGCATTGATCTGTTTCGCCAATTCGGGATCTACATGGGGAATAATACTCTGGGACAGAATATTTTCAGGATTCTCAACTGTCTTCTCGGAAATATTGATGGCCATTTCCACATCTTCCACTTTGCCAGCATATATTGCGATGGACTTACCCCCTAGATCATCAGCCAAACGTAATTCAACCAAATCAACCTCAGCGCCCTTCATGGCAGCATCAGAACTCTGGAGGATAGCAGCCACTGTGGACACTTCCATGACGGACAAAGCTTCCGACCCGCAGGTCATTCTTTTACCTAAACATGCCTGATACACGCTTTCGTGGATATCTGGTAAAAACACTGCATCTAAAAGATGATCCTGACCTCGGCTCATGCCTTTGGCAAAAGCCATCCCCACTGAAGCGACACTGCCACCAATGAGAATGAGAAATTTACCATTATGAACCGTGCCTGATTTTAAAACTGCGATGGGAGCTTCTTTGAGCATGGCATCTGCAGTGAGAATACCAGCTGGGATACTATCGAGCTCGATGAGAGCCAGTGCGTCTTGTGGTTTCATTAGACGATCCTGAAATTATCAACCAGAACACAACGGATGGGACGGACAAAGGAGTGGGGTCCTGTGAGTCCATCACCAGTGGGACTGGCAATTGAAAAGGAAGTATAGCCTTCACCGCCATAGCCTAAACCAGCCAGGGTGGGACCATTTTTAACAAATATACTGCAACCCATCACCCGAGCCATACGGCTCAAGCTATTGATGTTTTGTGAATGGATGACAGCAGTATGACGGAAATTGTGTTCAGCTGCTTTGGCCAGGTCAATGGCCTGGTCCACATTGGGGACTCTTGCTAATGGCAGCACAGGCATAAGCTGTTCGGTCCAGATCAAGGGATGACCTACAGATACAGGCATGATGGCGATACGAATATCATCGGCGACTTGCATGCCAATCTTGGAAAGAATGTATTGAATATCTTTGCCAATCATCTCTTTGTTCATGACACCAGGTTTGCGCATGCCATGGGTCTTCTCGAAAATCACTTTTTCCAGCTGATTGACTTCATGAGACTTGAGCACAACAGCACCATGACGGGGAAAGGCGGCTAACAGTTGATCCGCTACGGACTCAACAACGAAAACTTCCTTCTCCAGGACACAGATGATGCCATTATCCGTACCGGCACCACGGACTATATCCCGGGCAGCCTGTTCAATATTGGCCGTTTCATCTACGACCACGGGAGGATTACCAGGACCGGCGCAGAGAGCTCGTTTACCGCTGGACATGGCGGCTTTAACCACCGCTTCACCACCAGTTACAACCAATAGATCCACACCTTTGTGATGCATGAGTTCATTGGCACTCTTTATAGTCGGCGAAGCTACTGTGGTCACCAGGTTTGGTGGCCCACCTGCTTCAATGATGGCCTCATTGAGGAGTTCTACATTGAGAATACTGGTTTCTTTGGCCATGGGGTGAACATTGAATACTACACCATTTCCCGCAGCCAGCATACCAATGGTATTACAAATAATTGTGGATGTAGGATTGGTACTGGGGGTGATTGAGCCAATGACGCCGTAAGGTGCCCATTCCGTCAAAGTCAGACCTCTATCACCGGACAAAGCCTTTGGTGTCAAGGCTTCAGGTCCCTCTGTTTTTTCAGTGACCAGCTGGTTTTTGAGTACCTTGTCCTCAAAACGACCCATACCCGTCTCGGCATGTGCTTGTCGAGCTAGCTCTTCACCATGGATCCGCATTTTGGCGCGGATACTATCAATAATAGTGACTCTTTGCTCCAGGGTCAGCTTGTTCAAGGCTTCATAAGCCACACGAGTGGCCTTTACGGCGGCATCCACTGTGGCAAAGACACCGTAGTGGGCCTGGCCGGTCTGGCCTAGGTCTGGCACCACAGGTGCTTGTATGGGTTCCGCACCCTGACTCGGGTTCAGAAGCGAGGCCACCTTGGTTGCTATGAGGTCAACTTGGCTATCTGTCAATTTTGACATGTCCTACCTCCGATACCTACATTTTCGTCGTACTTCGAGAGCCTCAGCATGACGAAAATTATTTGACTTGTCTCCCTGAGGTCCTCGAAGGGTTTTCAGACAAGTCATAAGCGGGCAATTAGTCATCCCGTCCCTTTTTGTACTTGAGCTTGCCATCAATCTCCCAATTATCAACGATGGCCATAACCACTGCATCGCAGGGTCGGTTCTCGGTAACTTTGGTCTGACGGGCTGAGCTTCCACTGGCATATAGAACCATTTCTCCGGCTCCAGCGCCCATGGCATCTGCTGCAATGACAAATCCGCCCTTAGCTTTACCCTCTATATCGACCTGTTGCAGGGTCAGAAATTTGAGTCCATCCATACTAGGCTCTTTCTGACTGGCCACAACGGTCCCAACAACTTTTGCCAGGATCATAGGGTCACCCCTGACTTAGGATCTTTTGGCCAGTTCGGCTTTACCTTCTTTGTTACGACCGAGAGGTAAAACTGCATCCACATTTGGATGAGGGCGGGCAATGATATGAACGGCAACGATCTCACCCACTCGGGCAGCACCGGCACGGCCAGCATCACAAGCTGCTTTTACAGCAGCAACATCACCACGGATCACAACGGTTACATAACCGCCACCTGTTTTTTCATACTCTACCAATTCAACCTTGGCAGCTTTGACCATAGCATCAGCTGCTTCAACTGCTGCGGGGTATCCTCTGGTTTCTAACATTCCTAGAGCTTCAGACATTTTATTGCCTCCTGTTTGTTATTTCTTTGCGTTAATTTTTTCATCATTTATTGTGCGTTCACATGCTCTTTTTAGACTTAGGTCTTCGCGAGTGATTGGAAAGAGCGCGGCGATCCCGAGACCGAGATTGCTTCGTCACTTTGCTCCTCGCAAAGACATTTCAAAAAGCATGCGTTTAATCTTTATTTCTTCTTGGCTTCTGGATCACGACCTTCAACCCCTTCAAGGGCATGCTCTGCAGCCTGCCAGGCTACATCTATATCTTTTTCGTCTCCACCTAAATATACACGACCAAAACTTCCTGTAGCCCGCACTTCCAGAATATTGATATCGGCGGCCTTTTCGGCTTCATTGGCGGCCAGGGCTGCATAGGCTGCTGGCACACATTCCATGACATACATGGATTCACCAGGGATAATCATGTTGCCATGGCGCATACGATTAATCAATTGGGTTTGGTGATCATCAATGTTGCGAATGATTTGGCTTGAGACCACCCGGGGTTTCCAGCGATCTGACTCTTTCAACTCAAGGGCATCAAGGATGGCTGAGCCAGCTTGACGGACATCGGCCTGAGAAAATGAATGGATTTCAAGTAAACCATATAGCCTTTCCACAATTTGTAGTCCTGGTGTCACATTGGTTGACTTCAGCGCAATATCAGTAATCCTGTTGATCTCTATTCCTGGTGAAATCTCAACATACAGCGATGCCATGCCGGTGAGTGGTAAGAAGCCTCTGGCTATGGTGCAAAAGAAGGCCGCGTGCTGGGGTTGCAAGTTATCTAGAAAGACATATGATCTTAAATCTACACTCATTTAATATTCCTTTTAATTGGACAATGGCTTTCAACATCATGACCAATTGAAGAATCGTCTTGCTGAGCTTGTCGAAGTATGGCGATTCTTTGTTTTCGGTTTGTCTCAGACCCTTCGAGAGCCTCAGGGAGACAAACCTTATTTTTCAAATATAAAAACATATTCAATTAGCTGGACATGGTGATGGTACGGGCTTTTTTAACAATTGCAATTCCAGCACTGGCACCAATTCTGGTTGCTCCAGCCTTGATCATATCCTGAGCATCTTCAAAAGATCTGATTCCACCTGCAGCTTTGACACCGATGCCCGTATTGGCTACGGTTCTAGCCATGAGTTCAACATCAGCTGCAGTAGCTCCATGGGGTCCAAAACCAGTTGAAGTCTTGACAAAATCTGCGCGGGCTTTTTTAGCAAGCGTACAGGCGCGGACTTTCTCATCATCATTTAACAATGCTGCTTCAATGATCACCTTAGAAATAGCGCCACCGTCTTCACAGGCCTCACAGACCATGCGGATATCGCGGTAAACCAATTCATCGTTGCCACTCTTCAGGGCACCCACATTGATAACCATATCGATTTCCTCGGCACCATCACGGATAGCCCGACGAGTTTCCATGGCCTTGATGGTAGGATGATGGGCTCCTGAGGGGAATCCAACTACTGTACATACCTTGACACTAGAGTTTGCTAATTCTTTGGCTGCCAGAGGGACATAGCTGGGACTGATACACACTGTGGCGAACTGAAACTCATCAGCCTCAGCACACAGGGTCTTGATATCATCTTCTGTGGCATCTGGTTTGAGGACGGTATGATCAATACACTTGGCCACATCCTCAGGAACTGATGCTGCTCCTGTGGCATCGTGAAGCCCCAGACGCTCCACACCAAAGTCCATGAATTTACGATACGTATCAGGTTGCTTCTCGGCACAGACCCCACAGCGACAGACCATGTCTGTGTCCTGATGGTCGTGACTGCTGGTGATCTGTGGATTGGCGGTCACATTTCCCGCTGAGGCCTGGACAATCTGACCTACTCGCTCGGCGATTTTCAGAATATCAGCATCACTTAGTGACCCCAAATCCTGATCTTTTATGGTTGTTTCCATTTTCTCAGATTCTTCCTTTGTCGTTTGTAGATCATCGATCATACCAACGCGTTTTAAATGACGATCCTCGGTACATTCCGTGGTTATAAATTTTTTGACGATTTGTTGGGCCAATGACGAGCCAATTAACCCCGACCCAAGAGTCAGAACGTTGGCATCATTGTGCTCACGGGCATTATTGGCACTGGAGAGGTCATAGCACAGGGCGGCTCGAACACCGGCAATTTTATTGGCTGCCATGGATGATCCAATCCCGGCACCATCTACAATTACTCCAAAGCGGGTAGCGCCTGAGGCGACCTGGCGGGCGACTTTTGCGGCAAACACCGGATAGTCAACAGCATCTGTGGAATCAGTTCCACAATCAATGGTCTTGTACCCCTCTTTTTTCAGAAATTTTTTGATGGCTTCCTTGAGAGGATAGCCCCCATGATCTGCGCCTAAGGCTATGGTAATACTCATATTAATCCTCACCTAATAGTGTGACAGCTACATCTTCGTCTGTAATGAGGCTGTGAAAATAGCCTCCAGCCAGTCCTGCCTTGACCGCCATGGCCTTTTCAGCACCGCCGGCAACAGCGATGGAGTTAGGCTTGGCCTGGAGTTCATTCAACTCGATACCAATGGTACGATCATCCAATTCTGGCGAACAGATACTGCCGTCAGCCTTGATGAGACGTGAACAGATATCGGCAACGGCACCCTGATCAATCAGCTCTTGAACCTCAGCTTCTTCAAAATAGTCAGCCTGGACCAGCACCGATTTTGATCCAAATGCTCCGATGGTAAAGGCGGCGATGTCTGCTTCCCTAGCCAGTTTCAAGGTTTTGGCAATGTGGCGATCAGAGGTAATGGCCTGTTTTAGTTCAGGTGTATCCACGATGGCCGGTAATGGTAATAAATAGGGTATGGCAAGGTAGTTATCACCCATACGTCTGGCGATTTCGCTGGCGTGGGTATCTAACTCTGCTTTGGAAACACCACCGTTGAGCTGGACCACTGTCATATTGTCAATAGAGCGTGGTTTGAGATGTTCTGTAGCAGCCTGGAGGGTTGAGCCCCAGGACACGCCCAGCGTGGTATTCTCAATTAACATTGTATCTAAAAGATTTATAAGGGCAGAACCGAGTCTGGATTTAATGACAGACTCATTCGGGTCAGAGGGGACCACCACAACATGTTTGAGAGAATACTGCTCTCGGAGGGCTGACTCAAGTCGGGTTCCGGAGGCACTAGGATCCACAATCTGGATCTTCACGATTCCATTGTCCCTAGCCTCTTGAAGCAAACGAGATACACCAGGACGTGAGACCTCCAGCTTGGTGGCAATCTGAGCCTGGTTGAGATTGTGCTCGTAGTAGAGACGGGCAGCCTCCAGGACAAGCAGGTTTCTATCTACAGCTACTGGACTCATATCGTCCTGAACATATGTTCACTGAGGTATAACATGTGTTCAAGTTATGTGCTTGTCTTTGCCATGTCAAGGGGTAATCCACCCAAGATCACTAGCTATTACTGAGGGTGCTTGTCATCCTAAAACTTAAGTTTCTTCTTTTTTAGCTTTGGTTTTTTCGGGGCTTTGACCTTTGCTTTGGGCAGAGGAAGATCGCCCTTCGTGGTGATGGGAACGTCAAATTTGAGTGGCTTTACTTTTATTTTAAATGTTATATCCATCTGAAATGGAATGCTTTTCTTGCCCTTGGCGATTGTCTTAGCCAACATGCCGGCCGACTCAAAGGCATCCAGATAATTTATTTCAAGGGGCAACTTAAATTCTTGCTTCGTCTTGGCAGGAATGGTGAAGGTTACATCTTTTCCTTTAGCCGCAGACTTGCCTTTTAATAAAAGTTCATAATCCGCCTTGATGTGATCAACACCAAAAGAGTTGGGGTTGTCAACGATATACACAAACTCAACTTTGGCCTTCTTGGACTTGATAGACTTAACATCCATTCTATCGTAAACCACCGTAGGCTTCTTTGGGGCGGAAAGCTTTAATTTAGGAAGCTGTGCGTATCCAACCTGAAGAGAGAACACAATCAGCCCAACTATCACTTTAAAAAACACCTTATTCATAAAAAACCCTTCTTATATGTATATTTCCTTACTCCTGGCTTTGTCCTTGCGAATGACCCGGAGCTTCTTTTAGCCCTGTGCTTAACACCAGTGCGATGAACATGAATCCTATAAGCACACTAAGCGGACCCGACATGGATCCCGTGACGGGATTCTTGAAAATATCCATGGCCAAGATAAAAATGATCCCTGAGATTTGACCTACCAGAAGCATCAAGCCATTTGATGTCCCCTCTGGGGCTGGATAGGTGATTTCTGCGCCATATTGAAATCCCAGAGGGCCGGCACTAAGTAGAAAAAAGCCAAAGACAAAGGCAGAAAGCAGCAATAGCCAGTATCCCTGTGCAAAAGTTATCCCCATCAATCCCAGGATAGATCCGCCCACAATAGCTCTCAAAAAGGGCGTCCGCTTGCCAGACCTGTCAGAGAGTATCGGCATGATGATGGCCCCCAAAATGCCTCCGAAAATCATGAGGCCACCAATGTTTCCAGCCTGAATAACTGAGAAGCCTCGAGGTCTGACGATATCCTCTACCCAGGTCGTCACCGCATTAAAAACACCCAGGCCAACAAAGAACAGAATGAGCAGGTAAATGAAATTTCGGCGCTGTAATGCTTCCTTGAGTCCATCATAGACCAGAGATCGCTCTTCGTCTTCTGGTGCGCAAGGAGGTGTAGGTGGTCGATCTTTGGCAAAAACAAAAAAGAGTATGGCTACCAAAGGCGAGGCAATACCATAAATCAACAGCATACCTGTAATCTCGAAATGAATACTAAGGGAGGGTGTCAGTACCAATCCGACGGTAATACCAACGTACATAGCCAGAGATCCCATGCCTGCCGCCATGGCACGCATACCTACAGGAAACCAACGCGCAGCCACACTGGTCATGGCATTCAGGATAAAGGGCTGACCCACTGCGATTCCCACCTGAGCAATTAAAACCAAGCTATAATCATCTGCTACGAGTCCCCGCATGAGACCAAAGATGCCCGTCAGGGCCGCACCGATACCTACCGAAAGTCGAATACCATAAGTATCTATAATCCAGGAGGCCGGCACGGACACAACGATATAGACCAACATAAACATAAGAGACAATAGTCCAATTTGTAGATCTGAGACATGATAGAAAGCAGCCGCTGGACCCGTGATTGCAGCAAAAGTAATCCAACTCACCTGATTCATAAAGATGACCAGCATAAATACTGAAAGCACCACCCAGCGATATCCGTACACCCTGAATTGATTCTGCTCCATGTATGACATTCTCCTGTGAATATTCATTGTGATCCCGATTTAATAATTCCGGGATCGGTCGTTCGCTATATTAGAAATACATGTTCTCTGAAGTTGGCTAAGATGTCTTTGAGGGTATTCTTTGTCAAGCAAAAGCTGCCACTGTTAATGGCTATTCAGTTTTCTCAGGACTAAAAATTGATTTCAGAGTGTTTCCTGCAAGTATCCCAATGCCATGACCGGCACCAAAACAACCAATGTACAAAACAAGAAGCGCCACTGTCAAAAAGGATTTGACAGCAAAGATGTTGAAAGCTGCAATGCCCAAACCCGCACCCTTTAATCCTTGTGAGAAGTAGGTGTGCTTCCAGGCATCAAACCAGCCTGCCGTCTTGAAGAGACTTAACAAAAAGCCTGCAAAAAAGAAGGTCAACAACAAGGTCTTCATCACCTGATTTGAGTGCGCCTTGTGGGCTGGTGTGGCACCATCGAAAAAGCCACGGACAGACTCTGCCAACACATGATCAGAAAAACCCCAGGCTGCCCAGGCACTTACACAAAGCAATATGACTTGTTTTATATTCATGGTTTAGCTTTACAGTTAAGTTTTATAAATAACAGCATTAAACTAAACCTGAGTTACACTTTAAACTGTATCATATCGATACATGCTTGAAGGGCTGAATATAGACCCGGCAAAATCTGGGATTGCACTATTTAAGGAGAATCATTTTCCGTGAGAGTTTTATGTCCCCGGCGTTCAGAGTGTAGACATATATGCCACTGGGTAAACTGGTGGCATCCCAACTAAAGGTGTGACTACCTGCCGACATCTTCTCGTTCAGGATGTTGGCGACATGGCTACCATCAAGCTTGAGTACATCTATGCGAACCTGGCCGGTAGATGGTAAACCAAACTGAATTGATGTGGATGCATTGAATGGGTTGGGATAGTTCTGTGCGAGCTCAAACTGATCAGGTATCTGCACCTCTTCATCATCCGTCCCCACCAGGGGCATCAGGGTGAAATCAATCTGGTGTGTGATGTTTGGCCAACCTTGAAAGAGAGTATCAGTCTCCTGGTAATCTGCTTCTGATACAGACAGGTAAAGACTTCGCGCCTTCCTTTCTACAGTATAGAAGCCGGACGCATCCGTAGTCACGTATACTGAGTCCACTTCATGGGTGGTCCTGGCATGTCGAACATCGACCCCCTCTACAGGATTTCCATCCCCATCATAGACATAACCTTCAATGGTGCACATGGCTCCATCGGTATCATTTTCACTACCCAGGGTGGGTGAACCATCCAGATACCAATAGTGATACAAATCGTAATCCAGACAAATGCTATAACCCTCTGGTGGACTGGGAGCCTCAGAATTTTCAACATCACCATAGCGCACCTCATCCATCCATTGATCTGAACCATTAAAAAGAGTGATTGTTTCGCCTGATGCTGGAAGAGACAAGGGTGTTTGAAGGTGACCCTCTCCGAGGGGAATAAAGATTCCTTCACTCATCGCAATACCTGGAATCATTAATGCCGTATCGTTTGATGTTGTGAGATACCAACCGTCCATGGTGGAATCTTCTGACCACATAACGAATAGTTCCAGGGACCAACCCATGCGGGTTTCACTATCAAGCTGAAGTTCAGAGAAATATTTTAAAGTGATTGGGTTGCTTAGTCCAACTTGCCAGGAAAGCAGGAGACACGATCCCAACAACAATTTTCTCAACAATGGCTTCATTTACTTACCCCCCATTGAATTTTTAATTCCTTCAACGGAAGATAGTTCTCCCGTGAGATTGAATAAACTTTTTTCTCGATTTCAATCCAACTGGTATCAATGTCCAATGAGCAATATTCCAGTTGGAGATGGTCTGGCACATGGATTTCATAATTCGCCCATTCCAATGAACGACCCCAGGTCTGGGTTGAGGTTAGGATGTAATCAAAGAGATGGTTTTCAGCTGTTTGCCAGTATTCCACATGAATATTGGCTTCCGAAACGGCATCAATTTCCAGTACAAACGACACCCCCTTTTCCGCCCCCATAATTGGGAGGTGAACACCTGTCTCCAGGGATAACACTTCTATCATGTCAGGGAAAGGTAATTGCTCGCTCACTGGAAATGGATAAAACAGACGCGTCTTCACAGCATTTTCAGAGGGGTTTAGAAAGTGATACTCACCACGCAGGACACACAATGAATCACTGACATAAAACACCAGATCTTCACCAACAAAGATGGGGGATTGCGCCTGGCTGGTTTGGATATGAAAGCAAAGGAATAGGAGTATCGCGACCTGCAAACCCTTATGATCTCTCTGCCGAATGCGTTCCATTTATCCCTCCCCTAAAAAATTTCGGGATACTCCTTATCCCTCTATAATTGCTTTCAGGTCAGCTTTAAGTTGAGTCTTAACCTCTTGAGATAAATTGTGCCAGCGTATCCCACGAAGCGCCCCCTCCAGCGCGTACAGCATGTTCAGACATCCTGGTGCGTTGAGGGCATCCAATCTCTGCAAGACACCAAGGCTCCCAATCTCAGTCAGATCAGCTGGTGTATGGATTCCAACGGCTTCTAATCGTTTCTCAAGCACAACTCCAATATTGGGCAACTCTGATAGCATTAGACAATCAAGCCTTTCATAATTTTACAGTTTCAATGGTTTCAACAGGAAACCAGTCGTCCATGTTCCCATAAGCGCTCTTGTCAATGGGGAAGGGATCCACTTCCATGACCTGATCAATTTCAATCAAAACCAAATAGCGTTTGCCAGCCCAACGAGCATATTGCTTTTCACTCAGTTTGAGTTGAGTTGCGTATCTGTCCACCAAAGCAATAGACTCCCCTGGACTCATTTTCTCTGAGTTGACGACACGCTTCACATTCCCACGAGCCAGAATCAAACCTTCTGCATTGTTATTTATCAGATAGAGTACATCACCTTGGAAGACCCTACCATATGGCATTTTGCGGCCTGTTGCCCCGCGGATGAGCATTGATTTTTGTTTGGTTAGCAACAACTCCAATTCATTGGCTTTTGCGTCGAGATAGACGACATGATCCATTATTTGATATTCATCTTTAATACAATTAGGGTTTTTATTTCATTAATTTCTTTTTCGCTTCTCACCTCCTGGGTGATGGCGCGAATTTTCCCAAAGCGTCTACCGTTTTGGAAGGCAGTTTTAAGATCGGTAGACAGAGAACTCTCCAGAATTGCAGGCTCTGCTTTATCACCAAAATAGAATGTGATTTTGAAACCACCAGAGACCAGGGAAAGCCAGAAGATAGTTTTTGATTTCCTGGTCACTTTCATGAGCCAAGATTTGCCATCATGGTAGTATCGCCATTCCTCAGAAAAATCTGGATGTATGGATTGGATATAGCTAAAAAGGGACTCCCACCACTTTTTGGTTTCTCCCAGATGAAAGAAAATTATTTCCTCACTTGGAAATTGATCTTTATCTGAAAGAAGTGGTGTTTCCATCATGCAACGATGAGTTTTAGGTTTCCTGCTCTTTTAGCTCGCGCTGGGAGATAAACAAACCAACCAGGAGAGCCATGACACAAAATGCACTGGCACCCCAGGGTGCGTCAGCACCAGTAGCAGAAAAGACCAGGAGGGTTGTGGATAACACTACTGACCAAAAGACAAGTCCGACGAGGGGAATAGCGATACCTGACCAACTTTTGGCGTGTTTTGTAAAGGAAAAAAGAATCATCAATGCCAGGTTTAGGGCCACGGTTAAAAAACCAGCTCCTGTCACTTTAAAACCTGCCAGTATCAGCATCTGTAGATCAGGATTCAGGCTGGACCAATCAACGCCAGCTGCCTTGCTGTGATAGTCAAAAAACTGAGTGGCTGTCACAAACTGCAAGCCTGCACCTGCTGTGATAAACACAACAATGGAATATAGAATGACTGCAATCAGCTTTGCTTTATTCAATGCCCCGCTCCTCTTCCCCGCGTTTTTGATATTAAAATATGTGCTCTGGATTTTTCCAGCGCGCTGTAATATACACATGAATTCTCAAATTTAGATTTGCACCTTTACATTGCTAGTCTTACTCATTAGTAATAGCCTTGACTAGAACAAGAATCTTCACTTTTTCCCTGTATTAATCAAAACTCTTGTTTACTTTTCACTATAAGCCAAACACACCCTCAACGATGAGACCTGACAGTTTTACCTTTTGATCAGGGTTGAAAAATGAATCCATATCATCGTGCCAGTAGGAATAACTCCCTCGTACAGAAAAACGTTCAATTAGCTTGAGCTCAAGCCCTACACGCAAACCATAGTTGTATTCATAGCTGGTATAACTAATGGATTGTTCAAACAGCGTAACTTTTCTGTGCAGAAGCGGACTCTGCGATTGGAAACCACCCAGCAAAGTGATCCTGCTCCCGAGTTGAAATGGAATTTGAGCATGCAAGGCTAGTTGATAAAACTCATCCCTTGTGTCCGACCTGAGAAGCCCTCCACGAAGTTCTTCATAATGATATGCGAAACTGTTCTCTGTGAGAGAAAACCCCAACCTGAAATATTTGAGGTCTGTTTCAACCCCAGCTGTATAACCAGTAATTCTCTCCCACTCATTGGTTGGTTCTACTCCGCTTGCAACAGAAAGTGGGTAATACCCACCCACGCTAAGTTTGAGGGCATCTTTGAGTTTGAGAAGCTGAAGCTTGGGCTCAGCCGTGAAGCTCTTGTTGATTCCAAAAATATTAATGCCGTCGCCTTTACCGGTAGCGTTGAGGTAGGTCGAAGTATTGCTGTGAGCTGCGCCCGACAGATGAAACCCGCTATTATTGAGGCAGGTGGCAG
>ENA-OREN01000596-OREN01000596.1-marine-metagenome-genome-assembly--contig:-NODE-596-length-49803-cov-5.505088_pt1 | contig 49803 bp, 41 predicted proteins | sample MGYA00248624_ERZ508555 | MGnify/ENA primary metagenome ERZ508555 (study PRJEB26222, sample SAMN06267773) | marine metagenome | isolation source: Saanich Inlet, British Columbia, Canada | place... | reverse complement strand
AAAGCTACGTAAATCTGGCGACTCAGTAGGGGCAAAGATTGCTGTGGTAGCAGAAAACGTACCAGTTGGTTGGGGCGAGCCTGTTTATGACAGACTGGATGCCGATATAGCCCATGGAATGGTGAGCATTAATGCAGTAAAAGGTGTTGAAATTGGTGCAGGTTTTGATAGTGTTACACAAAAAGGGACCCAACATTCTGACGAAATAACACCTGGAGGATTTCTTAGTAATAATGCGGGTGGGATATTAGGGGGAATTTCAACAGGACAGGATATTACTGTGAATATTGCCATTAAACCTACTTCAAGTATTCGTTTAGAGCAGCGATCAATTGATAAATCTGGAAATCCTGTAATTGTAGAAACTCATGGCAGGCATGATCCCTGTGTTGGAATTCGTGCCACTCCTATTGCTGAAGCAATGCTGGCTCTTGTTCTGATGGATCATGCATTGCGTCATCGTGCTCAAAATTCTGATGTAGAGTGTTTAACACCAAAAGTATCGGGTAAGACTCTCAGAGAAGAATCTTTATCAAGTAGCAGTAGAGTTAAACCGGAAGCCACAGAGAATCCTGAGCCTGATGAGGCTTGAATTTAATTTTCTTGCTTGCGCTGATAAAAGTGATAAATGGCTATAGTTTTTTGTAATTGTCATTAATAGCTAAATAACAAGATAGGCTGTTCTATAGAGAAGTCTTATAGAGAATATTTGGAAGCATCATTGTTGTGCTCAAAAAACCACGTTGGGATATTTTTTGTACCATTATTGATAATTTTGGTGATGCTGGCTTCTGCTGGAGACTTGCACGTCAATTAGTGAATGAGCATGGACTCGAAGTAAGGCTCTGGGTAGATGACCTTTCTATTCTTTCCCAGATTGAGCCGGCCATAGATGTTGATGAAGATCAACAATGTCTTCGGGCTGTTGAGGTATGTTGCTGGCGAGAATCATTTGTCAGCACTCAGCCTGCTGATGTCGTAATTGAGACATTTTCCTGCACATTGCCTGATAACTATATTCTAGCTATGGCAGATCTTCCACAGCAGCCAGTTTGGATAAACCTTGAATATCTTAGTGCCGAGAATTGGACATTAGATTGTCACTGCCTTCCGTCATTTCACCCACATTTATCTTTGACAAAATATTTTTTCTTTCCGGGATTTGTAGAAGGGACAGGGGGCTTATTACTGGAAAAGAGCTTATTGTCTGCTCGAGTTTCATTTAATAATGTTTCACAAGATATATTTTTTCAAGAGTTAGGACTGCAATCACGTAGAGACGGGGAGCTATATATTTCCTTATTTTGTTACGATGATGCGCCAATAGAAGAGCTGTTGTCAGCATGTGTCATATCAGACGTTCCAATACGTGTGCTGGTTCCACAACACTCTGTCAATAATGCTATTGGTATGTTCTTTGGTATTGACTCTCCAACAGTTGGACAAGTATTACAGTCTGCCAAATTAAAAGTATGTATTATTCCTTTTTTAGAGCAGGATAAGTATGACCAGTTACTTTGGGCTTGTGATATTAATTTCGTACGCGGCGAAGACTCTTTTGTTCGTGCTCAATGGGCAGAACGGGTCTTTATATGGAACATTTATCCTCAGGCGGAGCAGTCGCATCGATTAAAGTTAGAAGCGTTTCTAAATCTTTATACAGAAAGAATGTCTCCAGAGATGTCTGTCGCCGTTTGTTCTTTGTGGAATGCATGGAATGGTAATGGCCAGATGATAAATGCATGGCCTATTTTTGCTGCTCAGATGACCGAGTTGACTGAATATAGTAACAAATGGATTAGACAGTTATTGCCAATAGGGGATCTTACGTCTAATCTGGTAAGGTTTAGTAGAAAAGATCAGATATAATCTGAAACATATAAAATATATAGATTGTTTTTGTAGTTATTCAGGCAAGTAATTTTTTCTTGACTTAAAATTTTAGGGTGAGACATGAAAACAGCAATGGAGCTTCGTGTAGGTAACGTCGCGATGGTCGACAGTGCCCCAATGGTCGTACAGAAATGTGAATTTCATAAGTCCGGACGGAATGCATCTGTAGTCAGAATGAAATTAAAGAATCTGCTTTCTAATACTGTAACAGAAGCAGTATATAGAGCTGATGAGAAATTTGATATGGCTGCGCTTGAGCAGGAAAACTGCACCTACTCGTATTATGCTGATCCACTATATGTATTTATGGACAGTGAATATAATCAGATTGAAGTTGAAGCAGATAGTATGTCAGAAGTGATGAATTATTTAATTGATGGCATGGAAGATATTTGTAAGTTGACATCTTACAACGATAAGGTTATTTCAGTTGAACTTCCAACTATAGTTGTTCGTGAAATTGAATATACTGAGCCAGCTGTTCGTGGAGATACTTCAGGAAAAATAATGAAGTTAGCGAGATTAAAGGGAACTTCTTATCAGATTCAGGTCGCTGCTTTTGTTGAGATTGGTGACATGATTGAAATTGATACCCGTACTAACGAATTTAAGAAACGTGCCTGATCATTATTAAATTTTATTTGGATCAGTACTGATTTATTAGCAGTAGTTGCTTATAAAAGAATGATCTGATGCAATCACTCCCCTATTGGCGCCTTTCCGGATTTTATTTTTTTCACTTTGCATTTATAGGTGCGTTTGCTCCATATTGGGGCCTCTATCTTCAATCTCTTTCCTTTGATGCGTTCCAAATTGGTGTATTGATGTCTTTACTACATGTAATGCGCATCTTTGCCCCAACTGCATGGGGTTGGCTCGCTGATCACACTGGCAGAAGAATGTTGATTGTTCAACTAGCCGCAATTACTGGGTTAGTAAGCTATTGCGGCGTTTTTCTTGGGGACTCCTTCTACTGGTTGTTTATTATAATGGCGCTGATGAGTTTTTTTTGGAGCGCATCACTTCCATTGATTGAGGCAACAACTCTGTCCCATCTTGGGGAAAGAACAGCTAATTACGGGAGTATCCGTTCATGGGGTTCGTTAGGATTCATTTGTGCAGTGATAGGTATGGGGTATTTGCTGGATACCACAGAAATTATATCTTTATTGTGGTGGGTTTTAGGGTTTAAATTAGGTATCGTTATTTTCTCTTGGCGAATTCCTGAGGCGGAAGTAACATCTCACTCCACTGATAGTCTATCTGTCAAACAGATATTTAAACAGCCCGGTGTATTGGCTTTTTTTATCGCATGTTTGTTAATGGCCTTTGCTCATGGCCCTTACTACACGTTTTATTCGATCTATTTGGTAGAGTATGGATATAGTAAAGGCATTATCGGTTTGCTTTGGGCAGTTGGCGTAATATGTGAAATAGGTATATTTTTTCTTATACCTAGACTAATGAACTGGTTCAGCCTAAAGCAGGTGCTTGCATTTAGTTTTTGTTGTGCGGTAATAAGATTTTTAATGATAGGTTGGGGCGTGGAATGGCCTGCAGCTATTCTGTTGGCACAAGTTTTGCATGCTGCAACGTATGGGGCTCACCATGTTGCAGCGATGATGGTGATACATCATTTCTTTCGTGGGCGCCATCAAGCTAAAGGGCAGACTTTTTATACGAGTTTTACTTTCGGCATTGGTGGGGCACTTGGCGGGGTATTTAGTGGTTATGCTTGGGAGTGGATGGGGCCAGAATTTACATTTAGTATAAGTGCACTAGCTGCGTTCCTAGGCCTAGGATTAATAATATGGAAAGTTAACATTAAATAGTAAATAAGATAAAAAATAGTAGGTTATATTATTTATATAATTACATTATGAGATAATCTTGCTTTAAATAAGACATTTTTTAGTAATGCAAACTTTATACAATAAACTTTGGAAGAATCATGTGGTACGGGGCGGGGCTGATGAAACGGCACTGATTTATATTGACCGCCATCTAGTGCATGAGGTTACTAGTCCGCAAGCATTTGAATCATTAAAAATTGCGGGCCGTAAACCCTGGCGCCAAGATTCAGTTCTTGCTGTAGCAGACCATAATGTGCCAACAACCAATCGTACCAATGGAATCGGCGATCCAGTCTCACGGTTACAGGTTGAGACGCTTGACCGAAATTGTGAGGAATTGGGCATCACTGAATTTAAGATGAACGATCTGCGTCAGGGAATTGTTCATGTAATTGGTCCGGAGCAAGGCGCAACACTACCTGGTATGACAGTAGTATGTGGTGATTCGCATACTAGTACACATGGCGCATTCGCCTGTCTTGCATTTGGAATAGGCACATCTGAGGTGGAGCATGTACTTGCAACTCAGTGTTTGTCGATAAAAAAAGCATTAGAGATGCAAATTCTAGTAGAAGGAAAGCTTTTTCCCGGTGTTACTGCTAAGGATGTGGCGCTTGCTATTATTGGAAAAATTGGCACAGCCGGAGGTACTGGGTATGCCATTGAGTTTTCTGGCGACACTATTAGCGATCTTTCCATGGAAGCTCGTATGACGCTTTGCAATATGGCAATAGAAGCAGGCGCTCGCGCTGGAATGATTGCTGTAGATGATACTACTATTAAATATATCAGCGGAAGACCATTTGCCCCGAAAGGAGATTTATGGGAAAAAGCAGTTAGTTATTGGCGAACACTTAGAACCGATGAAGGTGCAGAATTCGATCATGTTATAAATATTAATGCAACACAAATAAAGCCGCAGGTGACTTGGGGAACGTCCCCTGAAATGGTTACAACGGTTGATGGTAGAGTCCCTAATCCGTTAAAAATTACTGATCCAGTGAAACGTAATGATATGCAACGTGCTTTGGATTACATGGGGCTTGTACCTGATATGTTGATTAGAGAAATTTATCTAGATAAAATTTTTATTGGCTCTTGCACTAACTCACGAATTGAGGACCTAAGAGCGGCGGCAGAAATAGTAAAAGGAAGGCATGTTGCAAAGAATATTAAACTTGCAATGGTTGTTCCAGGCTCTGGTTTAGTAAAGCTTCAGGCAGAAGAGGAGGGGTTAGATAAGGTATTTCTTAAGGCAGGCTTTGAATGGCGTGAACCAGGTTGTTCAATGTGCCTTGCAATGAATGATGACTATCTTTCGCCGAGTGAGCGGTGTGCTTCTACATCTAATCGTAATTTTGAGGGTAGACAAGGGCAGGCTGGCCGAACCCATTTAGTAAGCCCTGCAATGGCAGCAGCAGCAGCAGTGGCCGGCCATTTTACGGATGTTCAGAATATATAATAAGCACATAAAAATCTTTTGTATAAGTAATTTAGGGCCGGAACTAATTTAATTTAGTAAGTTGTTTGTTAATCTGACAAGCATATTTTTATAAAATATAAAGAAGAGTAATTTATTTAATGGAAAAATTTATTGGTTGTAACGGGTTGGTTGCTCCACTGGATCGTGCAAATATCGATACAGATGCAATTATTCCAAAACAATTTTTAAAATCAATAGAGCGATCTGGTTTTGGTCGTTATCTGTTTGATGAGTGGCGTTATTTGGATCATGGCGAGCCAGGAAAAGAAATTGCTCAGCGAACACTGAACCCGGATTTTATTCTTAATCAGAATCGATTCCAGGGAGCAAAAATTTTATTGACACGCGCAAATTTTGGATGTGGTTCGAGTCGAGAGCATGCTCCATGGGCACTTCAGGACTACGGATTTCAAGTGATACTTGCACCTAGTTATGCCGACATTTTTTTTAATAATTCATTTAAAGTTGGGTTGTTGCCCATTGTTCTAAAAGAGAGCATTGTGGATCAGATATTTCGTGAGGTAGATTTGAATGAGGGGTATTCTCTTGCTATTAATTTAGAAGAGCAGACGGTTGTTACACCTGCTGGTGAGGTGCATACCTTTGATATCGATTCATTTCGGAAGAAAAATTTGTTGAATGGGCTGGATGAGATTGGACTTACGTTGCAGTATGCAAGCAAAATAAAGAGCTTTGAAGATAAGAGGCGTATTGAGCAACCATGGTTATTTACCTAACATATGATATTTGGAACTACTGGCTGAGAAAAATTTATGAAGATTGCAGTTTTACCTGGTGATGGTATTGGCCCTGAAATTGTTGCTCAAGCAGTGCGTGTATTAGATGTGCTCACGAGTGATGGAATGAAATTTGAATTAGAGACAGCTCTATTGGGGGGGTGTGCAGTTGACGCTACCGGCAACCCGTTTCCTGAGGCTACTCGCAAGCTTGCTATAGAATCAGATGCTTTGTTATTAGGGGCTGTTGGGGGTTTTCAGTATGACAAACTTCCACGTGAGAAACGTCCGGAACGAGGCCTGCTATCCATACGTAAAGATCTAAATCTTTTTGCCAATTTGCGTCCAGTGATGCTTTATTCAGAGCTTGAGGGCGCCTCGACACTAAAAACTGAAGTTATCTCAGGCCTGGATATTTTAATTATTCGCGAGCTGACAGGCGATATCTATTTTGGTGAGCCGCGTGGAATCAAATTGAATGATGATCAGCGCCTGGGATTTAATACCATGATTTATAGTGAGGCTGAAATATATAGAATTGCACATGTTGCCTTCCAGGTGGCGCGTAAGCGTAATAAAAAACTTTGTTCAGTGGATAAAATGAACGTGCTTGAATGCTCACAACTGTGGCGTGATGTTGTAATAGAGGTCTCCAAAGAATATCGTGATGTAGAGCTTTCACATATGTTGGTAGATAATGCTGCGATGCAATTAGTATTGAACCCAAAACAATTTGATGTGATAGTTACAGGAAATATGTTTGGTGATATCTTATCTGATGAGGCTTCGATGCTTACTGGTTCCATAGGTATGCTACCGTCAGCATCTCTGGATGATAAAAATAAAGGAATGTATGAACCCATACATGGTTCAGCTCCAGATATAGCAGGTAAAAATATTGCCAATCCATTGGCAACTATCTTGTCGGTAGCAATGATGTTGCGCTACACTTTCAATCAAGAAGAGGCGGCTGTACGTATTGAGAATTCAATAAAGAAAGTGCTGGCTCAGAATTATCGTACAAGAGATATTTGTGAATCCGGAATGAGGGAAATTGGAACGGTAGAAATGGGTAACGCTGTTTTAAAGAATTTATAAGTATAGAAAGATAAAATTTTTATTTATTAGTCTAATTTTTACCTTGTCTAGTTTTTGAGAAAAAGGAGTTTGAATGAAGCGGGTAGGTTTTGTTGGTTGGCGCGGCATGGTCGGATCTGTACTAATGCAGAGGATGCGCGAAGAGAGAGATTTTGAACTGGTAGAGCCAGAGTTTTTTACTACATCTCAGCTAGGTGGCATTGGTCCAGATGTTGGTAGGGAAGTTTTGCCGCTTAAAGATGCGTATAACATTAGTCAACTCAAAGGAATGGATATTATTATTTCCTGCCAGGGAGGGGATTACACTTCTAAAGTTTACAAAAAATTACGAGAGACAGGGTGGACAGGCTACTGGATAGACGCTGCATCTACTCTTCGGATGGAAGAGGGTGCGGTAATCATACTCGATCCGGTAAATTTGCCGATCATTAAGCAGGCTGTACATGATGGCGAGAAAAGCTATATTGGCGGGAATTGTACGGTAAGTCTGATGCTTATGGCAGTGGGAGGATTGCTTAAAAATAATATGGTTGATTGGATGAGCGCTATGACTTATCAAGCAGCCTCCGGCGCAGGTGCAAAAAATATGCGTGAATTGTTAGTGCAGATGGGGGAGGCTCATCGCGTTGCAGAAAATCTATTAGATGATCCTGCTTCTGGCATATTAGATATAGATAGAAAGGTGTCGGGGTCCTTGCGGGATGAGGATTTCCCTACTACGAATTTTGGTGTTCCACTTGCTGGAAGTTTAATACCCTGGATTGACAAAGATCTTGGCAACGGCCAGAGCCGAGAGGAGTGGAAGGCTCAGGCGGAAACTAACAAAATTATGGGAACCAGTGGTCATGAAGTTCCCGTTGATGGGATTTGTGTTCGCGTTGGATCGATGCGTTGTCATAGTCAGGCGATGACTATAAAGTTGAACAAAGAGGTCCCTTTAGATGAAATTGAGGATGTTATTGCTCAATCCAATAGTTGGGTAAGTGTTATTCCTAATGAGCGGGACCGTACGTTAAATGAGCTTACTCCAGCTACTGTAACTGGGACATTATCTATACCAGTCGGTCGCTTACGAAAACTTACAATGGGTAAAGATTATTTATCTGCATTTACAGTAGGAGACCAGTTACTCTGGGGTGCAGCAGAGCCATTGCGTAGAATGTTAAGAATTTTGGTTGAAACTTAAAATTAATTGCAGCGCTAAACTTTAGGAATTTATTAGAATATAGATTTAGTGAAAATTACTTCTATTCTGCAAATAGAACTTCAATTAGGAAGAAAATATTTAGGGGTTTTTTAGAATAGCTAAGGTTTGGTTTGAATCGATAACCACATGATGTTATTCTATTTATTCTTCTCTAGAATCTAAGGGTACCATAGTGCACCGATCTATAATTAGAGCGTGTTTTTCTCTGTTTATATTGACTTCGTCCTTTACCGTACATGCAGCAGGTTTGGGAAATTTCACTTTAAACTCTTATTTGGGTCAACCATTTAGGGCTGAAATTGATATTGTCTCTATAAATAAGGAAGATATCTCTACTTTATCAGCGAAACTTGCTTCGCGTAAAACCTTCCAACATTTAAGTGTTGATTACGCACCCTTTTTGTCTGAATTTGAAATTAGTATCGAGAATCGGATAAATGGTCAGCCTTACGTTAAAATCACTTCTCCACAACAGATTGTTGAGCCATTTCTGAGCATTCTGGTTGAGCTTAATTGGTCTTCAGGTCACTTAACCCGAGAATATGCAGTCCTGCTTGACCCACCAGAGGATTCACTTGAGGTGGCTTTGCCAGCTGTTGAAGTTGAAGCTGAAATTGAGGCTGAAGCTGAAGTTGAAGCTGAAATTGAGGCTGAAGCTGAAGCTGAAGCTGAAGCCCAAGTTGCACCAAGTGCTGCTCAGTCTGAGCCAGTGTCTGCTGCAAAACCAGAAACTACCTATATTCCGGTAAAAAGTGGTGATAATTTAACTAAAATCGCACAGAAGGCTGCATACCCTAACGTACAATTAAATCAGATGCTTGTTGCACTTCATCGCGCTAATCGTAAGGCTTTTTCTGGCAATAATATGAATAGGCTTAAGACAGGTCCTATACTACGGATACCTGATGCAAGCGAAGTCGCAGCTATTTCCCCGGGTGAGGCCGATAAAGAAGTAAAAATGCAGACCAATAATTGGGAGCTGTATCGGCAGAAATTAGCAGCAGAAGTAAGCTCTGCTACTTTCGTAGATAAGGAGTCAGCACAAACAGCGGCTGGCAAGATTGTTACTAAGGTTGATGATTCTGCTAAAGCTTCCGTAAAACAGCCTGAAGAAAAGCTAAGTATTTCCAACGGAGAGGGAATAATAGAAGGAAGTACTGGCGATAATGCCACGAATTCTTCTCAGGATTATATTGCGGCTCTGGAAGATAGTGCTATTTCTAAAGCAAAAGAATTAAATGAAGCAAATGAGAATATAGCGATTCTTGAGAAGAATATTGAGAAACTACGGCAATTACTTGAATTAAAAAATGCTGGCATATCGGAGCTACAGACTCCTGCAGAAGATACCTCTAACGCGGCAACAGAAATTAGGTCTCCCCCTGTAATAACTGAAGAATCAGTTTTAGATAACATGGGATCTGCTAAAGAAGATAAAGACTCAAGTGGATATGTAGGAGAAGAACCAGGTGCGGACTTACCAGCCGCCGGGACTGATATGCCTAACGATAAGGTGGTTTCGGCACCTCCTTCAGTGAAGAATCCACCCCTAATAATTGCGGAAAAGGTTCCTATGATAGATAGCTTGATTGAAAATATTGAATATGTAGGCGCAGCACTCATCCTTCTTTTGATTGGCTTGCTTGCTATGAAGAAGGGAAAAAAAGAAGTAGTAAATAGTGATACAACCCCCAGGGCCGATTCTAGTAACTCAGAAAAGAATAATGATTCTGATGATGTTGTTATCCTTGATTCTCTGGTTTCTGATGATACAAAAGATAATGATACAAGCATGAATTTTTCTGGTGTATCAGAGTCTGAAGAAGCTACACCTACTCCAGTATTGCCAGAGGAAGATCTAGCTGATATAAATTTAAATATAGATGACTCGGTAACTACTGAATCAGTGGGCGTAAAGCCGGTAGAGAAGAGTGGGCGGTGGCATGAAATAGCCACTAAAATTGATCTGGCCCGTGCCTATCAGGAGATGGGTGATAGTGATCATGCTAAAGAAGCCCTCCAGGAAGTCCTAAAGGATGGAGATATTGAGCAGCAGAAAAGTGCCAAGATTATACTGGATAGATTATAGTTAGCTGCTATTAACTATAGTAAATTACTTAATGTTTTGGTTTTTGATTTCATAAAAATTTCTTGTTGTTAGATATTTTTATAAAACCATAAATTAAACCCGAGTATTTATTTCTTAAAAATTCTATTTCTTACCACTTTGGTCCTAAGCAAAATTATTCTAACAATAATGGCATCCAGTTAGTGAGAATCGTTCTGGGATTAGAATATGATGGAGCATCTTTTTGTGGTTGGCAAAGCCAGCCCGGTGGTTGTTCAATTCAAGATGCACTAGAGATTGCATTATCTAAAATTGCTAATAGCAATATTCGAGTTACCACTGCAGGTCGTACTGATGCAGGTGTTCATGCCACATATCAAGTTGTACATTTTGATACGCTGGTACAGCGTCCTCTTAACGCCTGGGTAAGGGGAGTGAATGCATTGTTACCTAGTAGTATAGCGGTACTGTGGGCATCAGAATTATCAGATAACTTTCATGCTCGTTATAGTGCGAAAGAGCGTTGCTACTTTTATTTATTACTTAATCATCCAGTACGTGCTGCGCTCTATCATGGTAAGGTTGGGTGGTTTCATTTGCCTCTGAATATTGAGAAAATGCGGGAAGCTGCTCAATTTTTACTTGGTGAACATGATTTTAGTACATTTCGAGCCTCAGAGTGTCAGGCTAAATCACCGGTACGAAATGTAACTAAGCTGGAAATTATTCAACAAGGCGATATTATTACATTTGAAATACGTGCAAATGGGTTTCTACAGCATATGGTACGGAATATTATTGGTTCATTAGTTTATGTTGGAAAGGAAAATCACCCTCCTAATTGGATAGAAGAAATATTAAAGGAACGTGATAGGGCTTTTGCGGCGCCAACCTTCTCTGCAGCAGGACTATATTTAGGTGGAATCAACTATGATCCAGAATGGAAATTGCCGGGTTTTATAGAGCCGCCTTTCACAGCAGTTTTACCTAGGATGTCTAGGGGCAAATAATAACTTTCATCCTAATGAAATAGACACACACGAGTAATGACTTATTAGTAAAATATAGGTTCTTTATATATTTAAGAATGAATCTATCCTACATTTCGTATATATTCATTTCATTTTGAACTGCAATTCATGTCAACTAGAGTAAAAATTTGTGGCATTACCCGTATTGAGGATGCTTTAACGGCTGTACGATTAGGGGCTAATGCCATTGGCTTCATATTTTGGGATAAAAGTACCCGCTATATTGACCCGAAAGAAGCTCGGAAGATTGTAATGGCTCTGCCACCTTTTGTGACCGTGGTGGGGGTATATGTTAACCCTAGTTCTGAGTGGGTAGAAGAAACATGCTCCATTACTGGTTTAAATTTATTGCAATTTCATGGAGATGAATTACCAGAATTCTGCAGTCAATTCTCGTTGCCATACATAAAAGCCGTTAGAATCAGATCTGGAATAGATTTGCTACAATACGCAGCTCAGTATTCTAGTTCAAATGGCTTGTTACTAGATAGTTATGTTGAAGGTGTCCCGGGCGGTACAGGGCGTACTTTTGAATGGAGCTTAATTCCGGAGAATTTGTCGCTACCATTGATAGTTTCTGGTGGCCTTCATCCTAAGAATGTATGTGAAGCTATTAGGGAGGCAAAGCCTTGGGCTGTTGATGTATCTAGTGGGGTTGAGGTAACTAAGGGTATCAAGGATGCAGACAAGATTGCTGCTTTCATGACAGGAGTTAGAAATGGCGAAAAATTATAATCTTCCCGATATGCAGGGCCATTTTGGTTCTTATGGAGGTACGTTTGTTGCTGAAACCCTAATCGCGGCATTAGAAGAGCTGCGTGACCAATATGAATATTATCGAAACGATGTTGATTTTCAGCAAGAATATGCCCGGGAATTAAAATTTTATGTAGGGCGGCCAAGCCCTATTTATCATGCAAAGAGATGGTCGGAACTGCTCGGAGGCGCACAGATCTTATTAAAGCGTGAGGATTTAAACCATACTGGTGCGCATAAGATCAATAATACTATTGGTCAGGCGCTTTTAGCAAAACGTATGGGCAAAAAACGCATAATAGCAGAAACAGGGGCGGGGCAGCATGGTGTGGCCAGCGCTACAGTTGCTGCGCGGTATGGTATGGAATGTGTAGTTTATATGGGCTCAGAAGACATGAAGCGTCAGGCGCCTAATGTTTATCGGATGAAGCTTCTGGGTGCAACTGTAGTCCCAGTAGATTCAGGCTCAAAGACACTGAAAGATGCGTTAAATGAGGCAATGCGTGATTGGGTCACTAACGTTGAAGATACCTTCTATATTATTGGTACAGTGGCAGGCCCACATCCTTATCCAATGATGGTGCGAGATTTTCAGGCTATTATTGGGCGTGAGTCAATATTACAGATGCAAGAAGAATATGGATGTCAGCCAGATACATTAATTGCTTGTGTAGGTGGTGGATCAAATGCCATAGGATTATTTTATCCCTACATAGACAATAAGAATGTGAGCATGATAGGGGTTGAAGCAGCAGGGCTTGGAATCAATTCGGGAAAACATGCAGCTACTTTATTGACAGGAAAGCCGGGAGTGCTGCATGGGAATCGCACTTATTTGGTTCAAGATGGTGACGGTCAGATCGTTGAAACTCATTCTATTTCAGCTGGTCTAGATTATCCTGGCGTAGGTCCTGAGCATGCATGGCTAAAGGATATTGGCCGGGCTCAGTACGTAGGTATAACCGATGATGAGGCTATGGAGGCATTTGATATGTTGTGTCGCCATGAGGGCATTATCCCGGCATTGGAGTCTAGTCATGCACTTGCATATGCCGCAAAAATCGCGCCTACTCTTGATAAAGATAAATTATTATTAGTAAATCTTTCGGGGCGGGGAGATAAAGATATAGATACCGTAGCAAAGGCTTCCGGGGTTGTTTTTTAATTAGGATTTTATTTTTATGTCTCGTATTGCAGCTACATTTAAAAATTTAAAGCAGAATAATAGAAAAGCGTTGATTCCGTTTATTACTGCGGGTGACCCTGATCAGGCGATGACTATCTTATTGATGCATGAACTGGTAAATGTTGGTGCTGATATTATTGAGCTTGGCGTTCCTTTCTCGGATCCAATGGCCGATGGACCAACTATACAACGCTCTTATGAACGTGCACTAAAGCATAATATAAGCTTAGAGAATGTATTGGAAATAGTGGCAGAATTCAGGAAAACAGATACTGAGACACCGGTAGTATTGATGGGGTATGCAAATCCAATTGAAGCAATAGGGCGTCAAAAATTTTCAGTTAGAGCTAAGGAGTGTGGTGTAGATGGGGTTTTAGTGGTTGACTATCCCCCTGAGGAATGTGAAGAATGGCTAGAAAGTCTAGAATTAAATAGGATGGATGCAATTTTCCTTCTTTCGCCTACTACCCCAGAGAGACGGATTCAGCAGATAGCGAAAAGAGCGAAAGGATTCGTTTACTATGTTTCACTAAAAGGTGTAACCGGTTCGGCGCATCTTGATCTGAATGAGGTTTCAAATAAATTGGTTGATTTGCGATCACATATCTCTATTCCAATTGGCGTTGGTTTTGGTATTCATGATAGCGTAACGGCAAGAGCTGTTTCTGAATTAGCTGATGCAGTAGTAGTTGGTAGTCGTATTATGAAAGAGATTGAAGAGTCTCCCAGAGAAAAAATATTAATAAATGTTTCTGAGTTTGTAGGAAGCTTACGTACTGCTATTGATAAATAATATTTTTTAAAATAAAAAACCATAAGGATTAAACGATAAAACTATGAGTTGGTTCCAGAATCTTTTTCCACCCAAAATAAAGCGCAATGAAAATGGCGATAAAAGAGTCGTTCCTGAGGGATTATGGAGCAAATGTGCATCTTGTGAAGTAGTCCTGTATTACTCAGACTTGGGTAATAATTTTAATGTTTGCCCGAAATGTAGCCATCATAATCGTATTTCTGCAAGAGACCGTCTTGATTTTTTTCTGGACACCGAGGGGCGTAATGAAATTGGCGTCGAGGTATTGCCTTTAGATCCGCTTAAATTTGCTGATAGTATCAAATATTCAGATCGCTTATTACAGGCAAAGAAAAAAACATTAGAGGATGATGCATTGGTTGTTATGCAAGGTAGTGTGCAGGCAGTGCCTATGGTGGTCGCCGCTTTTGAATTTGGATTTATGGGCGGATCAATGGGTTCTGTAGTAGGCGAAAGATTTTCACGTGGAGTGCAGGTTTGTGTTGAGCAGCATCTGCCGTTTGTGTGCTTCTCTGCTAGTGGAGGGGCGCGTATGCAGGAAGGGCTGACATCATTGATGCAGATGGCTAAAACAACAGCAGCACTTACTAAATTAAAAAAAGAGAAGCTTCCTTTTATTTCTGTTTTGACAGATCCAACGATGGGCGGTGTATCTGCTAGCTTTGCTTTTATTGGCGACATTGTAATTGCAGAGCCCAAGGCGCTAATTGGTTTTGCTGGTCCGCGAGTAATTGAACAAACAGTGGGACAGACTTTGCCTGAAGGTTTTCAACGTGCGGAATTCTTATTAGAGCATGGGGCAGTAGATATGATCGTTGATAGACGACATATGCGCGACAGGATTGTAAACCTGTGTACGTTGTTGATGAGAGCTCCTATTCATCCAATTTCTTTGAAGCTAGACCTGTAGTCCTTATCTTGTTTCTATGTTCAAGTAGCGCAAATGTGACAGTATATGATCGAACTTACCCCTAAGCCTAGAACTCTATGCGAATGGTTGGATTATATTGAGCGTATTCATCCAAGTAATATCGAGATGGGCTTGGATCGATTAAATCTGGTTAAGTCTAGTTTAAATTTCTCTTTTTCATTTCCAATTATTTCTGTTAGCGGTACTAATGGAAAGGGTTCAGTCTGTGCAATATTAGAATCTATTTTAAGCCATGCTGGTTATCGTGTCGGGTGTTATACCTCACCACATTTACTCCGCTATAACGAACGGATACGTATAGATCAGAAAGAAGCTGGTGACGATGAACTATGTGAGGCTTTTAAGATAATAGAAGCGGCTAGAGTAAATAGTAACGTTCCATTGACTTATTTTGAGTTTGGAACATTAGCTGCAATGGAGTTAATTGCTAAAGCTGAAGTAGATATAGCTATTCTTGAGGTTGGGCTCGGAGGAAGATTAGATGCCGTTAATATTTTTGATGCCGAGTGTGCAGTGCTGACTAATATTGACTATGATCATACGGAATACCTTGGAGATACAAGGGAAAAAATAGGATTTGAAAAAGCAGGGATTTTTAGAAGTGGTAAGACTGCAATCTGTTCAGATACCTCTCCCCCATCTTCCATAAGCCAACGTGCAATTTCGATTGGATCGGAACTCAATTTTATTGGGAAGCATTTTGGTTATTTGGTTAAGGAGTCTGTATGGGACTATTGGGGAGACAGTAATAGGCACTATTCGCTTCCCTATCCGGCATTAGGAAATACTCCCCATCAATTACGTAATGCTAGTGCTTGCTTAGCTGCTTTAGATGGCGTCAGTAGCACTTTACCAGTTACAACTAATAATATTTGCCAAGGGTTGCTAAAGGCCCAACTTCCCGGAAGATTCCAGGTGTTACCTGGTAGGCCAAGAATAATTCTTGATGTGGCACATAATCCCAGTGCTATGCATATTTTAAGTACTAGTCTTTCAGGCATGGTTGATTATCAGAAAACTTATGGGGTTTTTGCTACTCTTAAAGATAAAGATATAGATGGAGTAGTACAGACGATTGCTTCTGAGATTGATGTTTGGCTTGTTGCGGGCATCAATTCATCACGTGGAGCATCTTCTGATGAAATAGTTGAAGCATTAGAGAGTGCAGGGGTAAGCAAAGCAAACGGATCAATTCTTGTTTTTCCTGACCCCGTTGCAGCTTATGTATTCGCCTATAAGCAATCGACCATAAATGATAGAATCTGTGTATTCGGCTCGTTTTATGTGGTTGGGAAAGTGATGGAGTATTTGGAACAGGAAAAATATGGGTAGTAATTGGACGGGTTTAGATGGCTAGGATTAAAAATGAACAGGATCTTCTGCTGAGAAAGCGTGCTAGAAGAAGACTTGTCGGTTCGGTTGTGCTTGTAATAATGGCTATCGTATTTTTACCAATGATCCTTGAACATGTACCAGAGCACGAAAGGAAAGAAATTGAGATTATTATGCTCTCAGAGAATGTATTAGATAAATCTTTCGAAGTGATTCCTCAGAATATGAGTGTTGGGGATAAGGTTCCTGCTTCTATAAAACCTAATATAAGAAGTAATGCCCCTAAAGAAGTAATAATTAAATCAGAGCAATTAATAGAGGAAGTAGGGAGTAAGGAGGATTTTGAGAGTAACTCTAAAGATAAAGAATTAGTTAAAATCATTGAGAAATATGTAGTTCAATTAGGCGCGTTTTCTGATTCAACTAAAGCAAAAGATCAACAACGTAGCCTAGAGGCTAACGGTATAAGTAAGGCTTATACGGAAATGATAAAAAATGAGAATACAGAGGTGACCAGAGTCCGTGTTGGTCCTTTTTCTACTCGTGATGAAGCAGAAAATGAACGGATAAAAATAAGACTACTTGGAATTAATGGAGTTGTAATAAATAGATAAATAAATTTGGAATTAGTAACTTCAAGGTAATAGTAATTAATTACTACATACAGCTTATTTTGTTTCTTAATAAAATTACTGCTAGCATTAAATAAATGACTATTTTTGATTCTGTTGTTTTAATTATAGTTGTCGTATCTGTATTATTAAGTATTGTTCGTGGCATAGTACGAGAGTCTTTGTCATTAGCAGGCTGGGTTGTCGCGTATATGGCGGCAAAAATATTTTCAAAAGATTTTGTGAGTGTGCTGCCACTTAGTATCACTGATGAATCTTTACGTATGATCATATCTTTTGTTGCTATTTTTCTGGCTACATTGATAGTGATGAGTATGGTTACTATGCTTGCATCTGCATTAATTAGAACTGTTGGATTGGGTTCAATTGATAGGCTACTTGGTGCATTGTTTGGTTTTGCACGCGGACTACTGGTAGTATTGTTACTTGTGCTGTCAGCAGGGCTAACTTCACTCCCACAAGAATCATTCTGGCGACAAGCATTATTGAGTAAACCTCTTGAAACTGGGGTTATAATGATGATGCCTTGGTTGCCGCAGGGGTTATCTAAACGGCTCAACTATGGAAATTAAATCATAAACAATGGATAATATCCTTTATAAAAGTAACGTTGGAGTGGTCTTAGTCTATGTGATAGAGAACTTAGTAGGATAAATCGTATATCACAATTTATATACAGGGATAGTCTTATTTATATTTTCAGGTTGCAATCATGTGTGGAATTCTAGGGGTAGTATCAAGGTCTCCTGTAAATCAGCTGCTTTATGATGGCCTACTGGTTCTTCAACATCGTGGACAGGATGCTGCTGGTATTGTAACTGCTCAGAATAATGCTTTTCATATGCATAAGGGTGGTGGACTGGTAAGAGACGTATTTCGCACACGGAATATGCGTGCTCTAGCTGGTAATATGGGCATTGGACATGTGCGGTATCCTACAGCTGGGGCTCCCGAATCAACTGCTGAAGCACAGCCGTTCTATGTAAATTCTCCATTTGGGATTGTACTTGGGCACAATGGAAATCTCACAAATGCGGCACAGCTCAATCAAGAGCTCTTTCGAGCAGATTTGCGCCATGTAAATACTAGTTCTGATTCCGAAGTGTTACTTAATGTTCTCGCGCATGAATTGCAAGAAAGTGCAAAAAGTCAACAGCTTGATCCTGCTGCTATTTTTAATGCAGTTTCGGGGGTTCATAATCGTTGTAGTGGCGCCTATTCAGTAGTTGCAATGATCTCAGGTTATGGGTTGCTTGCATTCCGTGATCCGTATGGAATTCGCCCGCTTGTATTTGGATCTGTAGAGACAGAGCATGGTATTGAATATCTAGTTGCATCTGAAAGTGTGGCACTTGATACACTCGGATTCAAATTAGTGCGTGATATTGCACCTGGTGAAGCAATCTTTATTGATGAGGACGGTAATTTTTATAGTAAACAGTGTTCTGATAATTCTTCGCTAAACCCATGTGTATTTGAGTATGTCTATCTTGCGCGCCCTGATTCGCTAATGGATAAAATTTCAGTATATGAAACACGGCTTAATATGGGTGAGAGTCTGGCGAATAAAATTAAAAAAGACATGCATCACTTAGATATTGATGTGGTAATTCCAATCCCTGACTCCAGTCGTCCTAGTGCATTACAACTAGCAAATAAACTGGGTATTAATTTTCGCGAAGGTTTTGTCAAGAATCGTTATATTGGACGAACCTTCATTATGCAGGGACAGCAGCGCCGTAAAACAGTCCGCCAGAAACTCAATGCTATGAGTGTAGAGTTTCGTGACAAGAATGTTTTGCTGGTTGATGATTCAATTGTACGTGGTACTACTAGTAGAGAAATTGTGCAGATGGCAAAAGAAGCAGGTGCGCGCAAAGTATATTTTGCTTCTGCTGCGCCTCCAGTAAGGCATCCTAATGTTTATGGAATAGATATGCCGACTCGTCAGGAACTAATTGCTACTGGACGTGATGATGATGATATACGCCAAGAAATAGGGGCAGACTACCTTATTTATCAGGATCTTGATTCACTTACTAAAGATGTTCGTCAGATGATGCCATCAATTAAGAATTTTGAAACGTCCTGTTTTGATGGGAACTATGTTACAGGTGATGTTACGCCAGAATACTTGGCGATGATTGAGTCTAAACGGAATACTGGCGCAGTACTATCAGGAACTGAGAATAGTACGCAGCTGGATTTAAGTTTAGTAACAGCTGACTAAGGGGTATTTGACAAAACTTAGCACTAAGCGTAACTTACAAATATGCGCCAATTTGATATTCAGCTTGCGGGCGCCTTATAAATTCAGCTAAAGCGGGGGGGAGCCCGTTTTAGCAAATGCTGAACGGGTTTTTTATTTGGAGGAAAACTTTCATGTCTGACGATTTTGAACTGGAGACCCTTGCGATACACACAGGTATTCATCGTAGCCAGTTTAATGAGCATTCAGAAGCTTTATATCTTACATCAAGCTATGTGTTTGATAGCGCTGAACAGGCGGCTGCACGCTTTTCTGGCGACGAACCAGGTAACGTATATTCACGGTTCACTAATCCTACTGTCACTGCTTTTGAAGAGCGTCTTGCAGCATTGGAAGGAGCAGAGGCCTGTGTTGCCACATCTTCTGGAATGTCCGCAATACTTGCATGTGTAATGGGATTACTATCTGCAGGGGATCATATTGTTGCTTCAAAGAGCCTATTTGGTTCCACGCTTAATTTATTTAATAATATTCTTAAGCGTTTCGGTATAGAAACTACCTTTGTATCGTTAACTGAAATAGAAGAATGGAAACTAGCAGTAAAAGCTAATACAAAAATATTTTTTTTAGAGACGCCATCTAATCCTCTTACTGAAATTTCAGATATCACTGAATTATCTGCACTAGCAAAGAATTCTGGTGCTTGGTTAGTGGTAGATAACTGTTTCTGTTCGCCAATACTACAAAGACCGTTTGATTTTGGTGCCGATATAGTAATTCACTCGGCAACTAAATACCTTGATGGACAAGGGAGAGTGCTAGGTGGGGCCGTTCTAGGAGATCGGGACCTGATAATGGAGAAAGGAGTGTTTGGTTTTCTTCGTACCGCAGGGCCAACTCTGAGCGCCTTTAATGCCTGGGTACTACTTAAGGGACTAGAGACGCTCAAAATACGCATGGAGGCTCATTCAGCTAATGCATTGGAGGTGGCCATTTGGCTTGAGAAACAGCCAAATATAACTAAAGTATATTACCCTGGATTACCTTCTCATCCTCAACATGCTCTAGCTAAGAAACAGCAAAAGAGTGGCGGTGGTATAGTTTCATTTGAGGTGAAGGGAGGGAAGAAGGAAGCGTGGCATATAATAAATTCTACTCGTATGCTTTCCATTACCGCTAATCTTGGGGATGCTAAAAGCACTCTTACGCATCCTGCCAGTACGACTCACTCCCGTATTAGTCAAGGTGAGCGGGATGCTGCTGGCATTACTGACGCTCTTCTTCGTATTGCTGTTGGGCTGGAGTCAGTAAAGGATATTAAGGAAGATTTAGCAATAGGACTAAAAACATTGTAGTCAGTAATTAAATCTTCCCTTAATCAGTTACTGTAATATTTATATTTCTTCTGCTTTTTGAATTATCACATCATCTAATGGCACGTCTTGGTGGCCACCTTTATTTCCAGTTCTTACTTCTTTTATTTTATCTACTACATCTGTTCCTTCTACAACTTTGCCAAATACACAGTACCCAAAGCCTTCAGCAGTAGGCTTTGTATGATTAAGAAAACCATTGTCAGCTACATTTATAAAAAATTGTGCTGTAGCTGAATTAACATCTGATGTGCGCGCCATCGCAACAGTATAGGCATCATTTTTCAGGCCGTTAGCAGCTTCATTTTCAATTGTGGCACGGGTTTCTTTCTGATTCATCCCGGGTTCAAATCCGCCACCCTGAATCATGAAATTATTAATTACTCTATGGAATATTGTATTATCAAAATGCCCACTATTTACATACTCAATAAAATTCTTAGTTGTTATCGGAGCTTTTTCATTATTAAGGTCTATGGTAATTTCACCATGACTAGTGTGTAGTTTAATCATATTTGTCCTTATCTTTATTTAACTGGTTTCATTTCTTCAGAGACAGATTCTATAGTTGAAATGGATTCGATTACAATCATTTTTTTAGGTGTATCTCTTCTTCCGGTGGGCACTTCTGAAATCTTATTTACTACATCCATTCCATTTATTACTTTTCCAAATACAGTATAGCCATAACCTCTTTGGGTTGGCTCAGTATAGTTAAGAAATACATTATTCTTAACGTTTATAAAAAACTGATTTGTAGCTGAGTGTGGGTCACCTGTGCGTGCCATTGCTATTGTGCCAATATCATTTTTGAGCCCATTGTCAGCTTCGTTCTTGATTGGTTGTCTAGTTGGCTTTTTTTTCATTGATTTGTCAAATCCACCACCCTGAATCATAAATCCAGGAATGACACGGTGAAAGATTGTGTCTTTATATTGCTTCTCTTTTATATAGCCAAGAAAATTATTGACGGTCTTAGGCGCTTTCTCAGGATAGATTTCGAGCAAAATATTCCCAAGATTAGTTTTAATTGCAACTTGTTGGCCAGCTGCAAATGCTGAGTTGCACAGTAAAATAGAGAAAATAAAAAATAATTTAATTGTATGCATAAAATTATTGTGGTTAGAGGTTCTATATAAGATGGTTTTAAGGCCGTTTATTTTTAATAAAGAGTTTAGTGCTTTTGAATAAGAGAATTTACAGGAATTCTGTCATGCTATACTTCAAGGGATATTTTACCACGTAAACAAATTAATTAAGAGCATCCAAATTTTATCAATAAGCTAGTCAAGTTCAAAATTTATTAAATGTTGAAAATTTATAATTCACTTGCCAAGTGTAAGCAGAATTTTGTTCCGTTAACCGCAAATAAAGTTAAATTATATGTATGCGGTATGACTGTATACGATTACTGCCATTTGGGCCATGCGCGTGTAATGGTGGTATTCGATATGATTGTTCGCTGGTTTAGGGACAGTGGATATGAGGTTACTTATGTGCGCAACATTACTGATATAGACGATAAAATCATTATACGAGCACAAGAGAACCAGGAAACCATTGAGACGCTCACAGGTCGCTTTATTCGCGCAATGAATGAAGATTCTTCTGCTTTGGGTGTATTGCCGCCTTCATTCGAGCCTCGTGCTACTCAGTATATAGAAAGTATGATTTCTATGATTCAAATATTGATAGAGAAAGACTTCGCATATGCCGCGGCGAATGGTGACGTATTTTACGCCGTAGATAAATTTCCTGATTATGGGAAGCTATCCGGTAAGGTAGCGGCAAATCTAAATGCTGGGGAACGCGTTGCTGTTAATCCACATAAAAGAAATCCATTAGATTTTGTATTGTGGAAAGCAGTCAAAGCTAACGAACCTTTTTGGACTGCCCCTTGGGGGAAAGGTCGACCTGGCTGGCATATTGAATGCTCAGCAATGTGTGAAAATTATTTAGGAGAGCATTTTGATATACACGGGGGCGGGCAGGACTTGCAGTTTCCTCATCATGAAAATGAGATTGCGCAGAGTGAAGCTGCACACGACACCCCTTTCGTTAATTATTGGATGCATAATGGGTTTGTTCGTGTAGACAATGAAAAAATGTCTAAGTCATTGGGAAATTTCTTTACTGTACGTGAGATATTGGCGAATTATCAGCCGGAAGTAGTTCGTTTTTTTATTCTGCGCGCACATTACCGTAGTCCTTTAAATTATTCGGATAGTCATTTAGAGGATGCTAAACACGCGTTAGATAGACTTTACACTGCGCTTAAAGGAAATATAGTTACTAATAAGCCTAAACTAGACTGGAATAATATCCATGCGCAACGCTTTATGGGAGCGATGAATGATGATTTTAATACCCCTGAAGCTATTGCAGTATTATTTGACCTTGCTAATGAAACCAATAAAAAAAGCTTGAAGCAGGGAGCGGATTTACTGAAGGGACTAGGTGGAATATTAGGTTTATTGCAACAAGATCCACAACAATATTTTCAGGATGATGCATCCCTTGGAGATTCAGCATATACATCAGAGCAGATTGAAGATTTGATTCAGGAAAGAGTTACTGCACGTAAAGAAGGAGACTATGCTCGAGCGGATCAGATCCGTAAGGATCTCTTTAATGCAGGTGTAGTTTTAGAGGATAATCCACAAGGTACTGGTTGGAGAAGGGGCTAAATCTATACAGTCATAAGCTCCTTGAGTACGTAAGGTAGGATGCCACCATGCATGAAATAGTCCACTTCAATAGGAGTGTCTATCCTGCATAGAAGCTTAACCTTACGAGTCCCATTTTGATCGCGAATTATAAGAGTTACATCTTGTTGCGGGCGAATGTCATCCAGACCTAAAATATCAAACTGCTCAGAACCATTAATTTTTAATGATTCCACGCTATCATTGCCTTTAAATTGTAAGGGCAATACACCCATCCCAACCAGATTGCTTCGATGTATACGTTCGAAACTTTTAGTAATTACTGCTTTAATACCAAGTAATTGAGTTCCCTTGGCAGCCCAATCACGGCTTGATCCGGTACCATATTCTTCTCCACCAAAAATAATTGTAGGTTTATTTTCTCCCATATATTTCATTGCGGCATCATAAATGCTCATCTGTACACTTTTTGATTTCTTAGATTGGTATAGGGTAATGCCGCCTTCACTACCTGGTATCATTAAATTTTTAATACGTACATTAGCAAATGTTCCGCGTATCATCACATCGTGGTTACCACGGCGCGAGCCATAGCTGTTGAAATCAGTTTTAGCTATGTTATTTGCGAGTAAATATTTCCCTGCAGGAGAATTATCTTTAATAGCTCCAGCAGGGCTGATGTGATCGGTAGTTAGTGAGTTTCCAAATATTCCCAGTGCACGAGCATTAATAATTTCACTATTCTTACCTAGCTGTACGGGCTTAAAATTAAAATCTTGAAAAAATGGCGGCTCAGCAATATAAGTAGATTCCGGCCAGTTATATATCCCGCCAGTAGCCGATGATATGCTATTCCATAGTGAGTGATCCTTAGTGAGATCGCAGTATAGTTTTCGGAAAGTTTCTGCATTAGTTGCAAATCGCATCAGTCCATTAATTTCTTCATTACTTGGCCAAATATCACCAAGCCATACTGGATCTCCATCTTTGCCAATACCTAGAGGCTCGGTCATTAGATCCTTAAGCATAGTTCCAGCAATTGCATACGATACTACCAATGGTGGTGAGGCAAGAAAATTTGCTTGGATATTTGGGTGAACACGTGCTTCAAAATTACGATTTCCTGAGAGTACTGCTGCACATACCAGGTCATTTTTTATTATTGTTTCCTCTATTTTTGTTTGTAGAGGGCCAGAATTTCCAATGCAAGTTGTACAGCCGTAGCCCACAAGATTAAAACCTAATTTTTCTAGATAGGGTAATAAACCAGTTGCTGTCAGGTATTCTGTTACTACACGTGAACCAGGTGCAAGTGATGTCTTAATATGTGGCTTAACTTTTAGGCCTTTCTCGACCGCTTTTTTTGCCAGTAACCCTGCAGCAATCAATACGCTTGGGTTAGAAGTATTTGTACATGACGTAATCGCGGCAATTAAGACGTCGCCATGACCTAAGTTTATAGAGTTTTCAGCATAACGTTTATTTATAATTTTCCTATCTCTCGCATATCCATCTTTTTTAATAGGTTTGGTAAAGAGAGAAGTAAATGTGTCTTTCACTTTTCCAATTTCTATACGATCCTGCGGATGTTTTGGCCCTGCTAATGACGGAGCAACTGAGCCCAAATCGAAATCTATTTCACTGGTGTAATCGATCTCTCCTTTAAGAGGAGTGCCGTATAATTCTTGTGCTTCAAAATAGGACTGGAACATAGAAATTTCTTCATCACTGCGCCCAGTATTTTTGAAGTAATCAATGGTTGCTCCATCTACTGGGAAAAACCCCATAGTGGCACCATATTCAGGTGCCATGTTAGCAATAGTTGCTCTGTCTGGCAGTGACAGAGACTTAGTGCCATCTCCAAAAAATTCGACAAATTTACCAACGACTTTTGCTTTTCGGAGTAACTCGGTAATAGATAATACAAGGTCAGTAGCTGTTACACCTCTTCGTAGCCTGCCAGTCAAATTTACACCTATAACGTCTGGTGTCAGAAAATAAACAGGTTGCCCTAGCATGCCGGCCTCAGCTTCAATACCACCCACGCCCCAGCCAACTGCTCCAATGCTGTTTATCATGGTGGTATGTGAGTCAGTTCCAACCAAAGTATCGGGGAAGAGCACATTATTCTTCTGATGAACTCCGCGTGCTAAGTATTCAAGATTCACTTGATGCACAATACCTACACCCGGCGGTACAACTTTGAATGTTTGAAATGCCTGCATACCCCATTTTATAAACTGATATCGCTCGTTATTACGGCGAAATTCAATTTCCATATTGAGATCAAGCGCCTTTTTGTTGCCAAAATGATCGACCTGAACTGAGTGATCAACCACGAGATCAACAGGCACCAAAGGCTCAATGACTTTTGGATTCCCTCCGGATCTTTTAGCTGCGCTTCGCATAGCTGCCAAGTCTGCCAATAATGGAATGCCGGTAAAATCCTGTAGGACTATTCTAGCTACGATAAAAGGAATTTCATCAGTTCTTGCAGCATTAGGTTTCCATCTGGCAAGTTGCTTTACATGTGTAGCAGTGATTTTTTTATCATCATAATTACGTACAATTGATTCTAGGACAATACGGATACAAACTGGTAGCCGTGAAATTTTACCAAACCCCATTTTTTCTAATGCGGGTAGGGAGTAAAATTTCATTTTCCCTCCCTGAGGAAGGGTAAGGTTTTTTAGGTTGTTGAATTGATTATGTGGCATATAAATTAGCTGTTGTATTTTTCTTTTTGAATTTGTATTCAATGTAAACTACATGACGAATACTAAATCTATTGATAGATAAATAAGAGAGAGTAGGAATAAATTTATTTATTGAGCAGATGTGATATCAGTGCTCTTTCTTCCACTAGTTCTTCATAGGTTATTTTCATTCTTCTTTTGCTAAATTCATTTATCTCCAATCCCTGAAATATTTTGTAGGAGCCGTTCTCGCACACAACTGGGTAGCTGTAAATTACACCTTCAGGAATGCCATAAGTGCCATCTGAAGGTATGCCCATAGATGTCCAGTCATTTTTCTTTGTTCCAAAAACCCAATCATGAACGTGATTTATGGCAGCATTTGCAGCGCTTGCGGCACTTGATAGCCCCCGGGCTTTAATAATTGACATTCCGCGACCCTGTACAGTAGGGATAAAGTAGTTCTCTATCCACTCCTGATTATTAATAAGAGTACTGATAGATAAGCTATCTGTCTCAGCGAAACTTAAGTCGGGGTACTGAGTGCTAGAATGATTTCCCCATACAACCATTTTACTAATATCAGAAACAGACTTTGTTATTTTCATAGCCACCTGTGAAAGGGCACGATTATGATCTAAGCGCATCATGGCAGAAAAATTATAAGGGTTTAATCCAGGGGCATTCTTCATTGTAATTAGCGTATTGGTATTTGCAGGATTGCCAATTACTGTGACTTTTACATCTCGGTCCGCAACTTCATCTAATGCTTTTCCCTGGGCAGCAAATATTTCGCCATTAATTTCCAATAAATCTTTTCTTTCCATGCCTTTGCCACGCGGGAGCGCTCCTACTAGCAATACAATAGCTGCATCACGAAAAGCAATTTTAGGATCATCTGTAACCACTAAATCAGCTAGGAGTGGGAAGGCACAATCCTCGAGCTCCATTGCCACGCCACTAAGAGCGGACTGAGACTCAGTTATATCTAGTAATTTCAAAATAACCGGCTGGTCTTTACCGAGCATATCACCGGTTACAATACGAAAAAGAAGGCTATAACTAATCTGACCTGAAGCGCCGCTTACTGCAATACGAATAGGGGGCTTCATTTTTTTTTCAAAATATAGCTGGTTCATACTAAAGTTTTTTTAATAATTAAACGGATTTTTTATTATAATTCTGCAGAACAAGTATAGTGTTGAACGAAATCGTATTATAGCAAGTCTAATTACACATGATACTTAGGTGTCTTCTGGAAACACACTTACTCAGAATTTGTTGCACATTATCACATGCCTTGTGAGCGTAACTATATAAATATTTATACAGTTACGCATGGCCTACGTGGATTAAATTATTTTTTATGGTTGATCTGATTGAATCTACTAAAACACCATGCTTGTAACCACCTGTCTAACGGGCTACACTCGATTCTGATCTAAACCTGATTGAGAAAAAATTGTATAAAAGACGACCTAAATATCTTAATCTTATGGAGATTAAGCTGCCACTACCAGCAGTAATTTCGATCCTACATCGTGTGAGTGGGGTGCTTCTCTTTTTCCCGGGAATTCCTATACTTCTATACAGTCTGCAAATGATGCTGGATTCTCCTCAAAGTCATGATGATTTCCATGCAATCCTGGGCTGTATTCCGGTAAAAATGGGGTTAACAGTTTTATTGTGGTTTCTTATGCACCATTTGTGTGCAGGCATACGACATTTAGCCCTTGATTTGCATTATGGTGAGGGGAAAGAACAGGCGAGAGTAAGCGGCAGGCTCGTATTGATAGTAGGCATCATTTTGACAATATTGTTTGGGGCAATAATATGGCAAACCGAATAGTAACTGGAGCCCATTATGGATTAATAGACTGGCTGGCTCAGCGCGTTACTGCCGTTGTGATGGCAATCTATATTCTATTAGCAATTACGTTATTACTTATTTTCTCACCTGATGACTATAGTAGTTGGAAGACAATATTTTCCAATCAATGGATGCGTATTGTTACTTTAATTTTTTTCCTAAGCCTTTGTTGGCATGCCTGGATTGGGGTGCGTAATATTTTAATGGACTATATTCACAAAACAAGTATACGTCTGACTATTCAGGTGTTGGTTATTTTTTCATTATTTTTCTATGCCGTATGGGCTATTGAAATCATGTGGGGTTAGTTGATATGGCAGTAGTAAAAAGAAAATTTGATGTGGTTATAGTTGGAGCGGGTGGCGCTGGCATGCGAGCGGCCCTACAGCTGTCGGAAGCGGGATTTAATGTTGCGGTATTGTCTAAAGTTTTTCCTACTCGTTCACATACTGTAGCAGCGCAAGGAGGTATCGCTGCCTCGCTAGGTAATGTAACTGAGGATAATTGGCACTGGCATATGTATGACACGGTGAAAGGCTCTGATTATCTCGGTGATCAAGATGCCATTGAATTTATGTGCCGTCAGGCAAGTGAAGTGGTCTACGAACTGGAGCATTTTGGAATGCCGTTTGATCGGCTTGAGAATGGGAAAATATATCAACGACCATTTGGAGGGCAGTCTCAGGATTTTGGAGGGGCGCAGGCAACGCGCTCCTGCGCTGCAGCTGACCGTACGGGACATGCTTTATTGCATACATTATATCAACGTAATGTGCACGCTAACACCCAGTTTTTTGTTGAATGGATGGGGCTAGATTTGATCCGGGATGAGCAGGGGGATGTAACTGGAGTAACAGCACTTGAAATGGAAACAGGGGATGTTGTAGCGCTACAGGCGAGGGTAGTATTGTTGGCCACGGGTGGTGGTGGTCGTGTTTTTCAGGCTAGCACTAATGCTTTTATAAATACGGGCGACGGTCTTGGTATGGCGGCGCGTAGTGGGGTCCCGCTGGAAGACATGGAATTCTGGCAGTTTCATCCCACCGGTGTATATGGTGCAGGTGTGCTTATTAGTGAAGCAGTCCGTGGAGAAGGGGGGTACCTTCTCAATAAAGATGGTGAGCGTTTCATGGAGAGATATGCGCCTAACGCGAAAGACCTTGCAAGTCGCGATGTGGTTTCACGTGCACTGACAATGGAAATTAAAGAAGGGCGTGGCTGTGGAAATAATGCGGACCATTTGTTACTAAAACTTAATCACCTTGATGCAGATGTTATAAATAAGCGGTTACCCGGTATTCGTGAAATTGCTATTAAGTTTGCTCAGGTGGATCCAATTGATGAACCAATTCCAGTAATACCTACGGCACATTACATGATGGGTGGAATTCCCACAAATTTATACGGGCAGGTAGTCGCTCCATATAAAACAGGACCTGAGGAAGTGGTGCAGGGATTATATGCAGTTGGTGAGTGCGCCTGTCTCTCAGTTCATGGGGCCAATCGCCTAGGAACTAATTCATTGCTTGATATCATCGTATTTGGACGAGCTGCCGGAAAACAGATTATTGAGGATTTGAAAAAGAATCCACATCATAAGAAATTGAATGAAGCTTCCATAGACAGGTCATTAGCTCGGCTTGATCGGCTGGATAATCAAAAGGACGGTGAGAATGTAGCTCAGGTTGGTGAGGCTTTACGCAAGACCATGCAGGAGCATTGTGGGGTATTTCGTTTTCCTGATTTGTTGAAAGAGGGCGTAGCAAAAATAAATGAGATCTCTGAGCGGGTAGAACATACTGAAATTAAGGATAAAAGTAAGGTATTTAATACCGCACGAGTGGAAGCGTTAGAGCTTAATAATCTTGTAGAGGTCGCCTTGGCTACAATGGTGTCAGCAGAAGCACGTAATGAAAGTCGCGGCGCTCATGCTCGTGAAGATTTTCCTAAACGAGATGATGATAAGTGGCTTAAGCATACGTTGTACTTTAGCGAAGGCCGGCAGCTAGATTACAAACCAGTACGCTTAAAGCCGCTAACTGTAGAATCTTTTCCACCTAAAGCAAGAACTTACTAAATATTTAAGAGAAGAATATTATATAATGGATTAATATAGATATTTATCTTGTTGTTTTAATAGTATTTTAATTAATTTTGATTTGGGGCTACGTATGCGTTTTTCAATTTACCGGTTTGATCCTGATAAGGACGAAAAGCCTTATATGCAGGACTACGATATCCAGCTGGATCCGGCTGATAAAATGTTGCTTGATGCGTTAATACGTATTAAGGCGGTTGATGACAGCCTAAGCCTGCGCCGGTCTTGTAGGGAGGGTGTGTGTGGTTCAGACGGGATGAATATCAATGGACGTAATGGGTTAGCTTGTATTACACCAGTTTCCGGTTTAAAAGAGCCGGTAGAGCTACGACCTCTTCCAGGATTGCCTGTAATACGTGATTTGATAGTGGATATGACCCAATTTTTTAAGCAATATCGGTCAGTTAAACCTTATCTTGTTAATAATGATCCACCCCCAGAAACTGAACGGTTACAATCACCAGAAGAAAGGGCAGAACTTGATGGCGCATATGAGTGTGTGCTTTGTGCCTGTTGCACCACAGCCTGCCCCTCATTCTGGTGGAATCCTGATAAATTTGTTGGTCCTGCCGGATTGTTACAGGCATATCGCTTCCTTGCCGATAGTCGTGATCAGGCAACAGCCGAGAGGCTGGACGATCTTGAGGACCCATACCGTCTGTTCCGCTGTCATTCTATTATGAACTGCGTTGATACCTGTCCCAAGGGGTTAAATCCAACCAAAGCTATAAACAAAATAAAGGGTATGATGGTAAAAAGAACAGTATGAAAGAATTGGACCGTATACGTTGGCGCTGCCGTCGAGGTATGCTTGAGCTAGATATTGTGTTGCAGGGGTTTGTGGATAAGCATTATATGCAGCTCAATGATATTGAATTGAAGGACTTTGATACATTACTGAGCCTTCCTGATAATGATTTATGGGATATGATTACGTCCAAGAAGAAAGTGGAAGATATAAAACTGCAACCTGTATTACAACTTTTACAGATAAGTTGATTCAATCTTTGATGATTGTTCAATAAGCATTAAATAGTGGAGATGTTATATGGATCAAAAAAAAGTAGCCAAGCTGAACCTGGAAAATAATGAGCTACCCGCCGAATTTCCGATTCTATCAGGGAGCATGGGACCTGATGTAATAGATATTCGTAAATTACATGCGAAAAGTGGCATGTTCACTTATGATCCAGGTTTCCTTTCTACAGCCAGTAGCAGTTCTGAAATAACTTTTATTGATGGTGAAAAGGGAATATTACTTTACCGAGGCTATCCAATAGAGCAGCTAGCTGAGCATTGTGATTTTATGGAAGTCTGCTGGTTACTAATGAAAGGTGAGTTGCCCACAGCTGATGAAAAAGACTCATTTGTAAAATCAATTAATGCGCATTCTATGGTTAATGAACAACTGATAAAATTTTATCAGGGGTTTCGTCGTGATGCTCATCCAATGGCTGTGACAGTAGGAGTAGTTGGTGCATTATCGGCATTTTACCATGAGGCCTTGGATGTTTCGGACTCACAAAATCGTGAGGATTCAGCTATTCATCTAATTGCAAAGTTACCAAATATTACGGCGATGGCATATAAATATAATCTTGGTCATCCTTTCAATTATCCACAGAATCATCTTAGCTATGCTCAAAATTTTATGCATATGATGTTTGCTGTTCCTGCTGAGGAATATCAGCCTAATCCTGTTCTAGCACGGGCGTTAGATCGAATTTTAATTCTGCACGCTGATCACGAGCAGAATGCTTCTACATCGACTGTTCGCTTGGCTGGGTCTAGTGGAGCAAATCCATTTGCCTGTATCTCTGCGGGTATTGCCTGTCTATGGGGGCCGGCTCATGGTGGAGCCAATGAAGCATGCTTAAATATGCTAGAAGAGATTGGAGATGAGTCCCGTATCAGCCAGTATATTACTCGGGCAAAAGACTCAAATGACAGTTTTAGGTTGGTGGGATTTGGTCACAGGGTATATAAGAATTTTGACCCTCGAGCAAAGCTGATGCGTGAAACTTGCCATGAGGTGTTAGATGAGCTGGGGTTACAGGATGATCGCTTGTTCAAACTTGCAATGAAACTAGAGAAAATTGCATTGGAGGATGAATATTTTATTTCAAGAAAACTCTATCCAAACGTAGATTTTTATTCTGGTATTGTTCAGCGTGCACTGGGTATTCCGGCATCTATGTTTACCGCAATATTTGCTACTGCACGTACAGTAGGCTGGGTTGCCCAGTGGAGTGAGATGATTTCTGATCCTGAGCAGAAAATAGGGCGCCCACGCCAACTATATACTGGTAAGAGCACACGAAAAGTATTGCCAATTTCAGAACGCACATAATATGTTCTGCTAGTCTTCTCTAAAATAAGCCGGTAATTATGATTAAGGAACTATTTAAGACTTCAGTGTTATATGGTGCGAATGCGCCATTTATTGAAGAACTTTATGAAAATTACCTGCAATGCTCAACTTCGGTTCCACCAGAATGGCGTGGATACTTTGATGGATTACAGCTAGGGAAAGGTGAGGTTGAGAAAGATGTTCCACACAGTCCAGTAATTGAGTCATTTATCCGGGTAGAGAAAGAGAGACGCAAGCGTGGCCACAGTTCATCTCAACATGTGCAGGATAATATAGATGAGCGAAAGCAAATATCGGTATTACAGATAATCAACGCTTTCCGTTTTCTTGGGGTGCGTCAAGCTAACCTTGATCCGCTTAAGCAGTTACAGAAGCCATATATTCCTGCACTTGATCCAGAATTCTACGGACTAACTGAAGAAGATATGGACACTGTATTTAATACGGGTTCACTGGTTGCTCCGGAACTTTTGCCCTTACGGAAAATTTTGCAATTACTTCAGCTTATCTACTGTGGAAACATCGGAGTAGAGTACATGTACATCACTGATACAGAGCAAAAAAGATGGATACAGGCCCGTCTAGAAGGAACACGCTCTGAACCAGATTTTCCTAATGATTATAAGTTACATATTCTGGAACGTATCTGTGCAGCAGAGGGATTGGAAAAATATCTGCATACCCGTTATGTGGGGCAGAAGCGTTTTTCTGGTGAAGGGGGTGAAAGTATAATTCCGTTGTTAGATAATTTATTACAGCGTGCAGGGAAAATGAAGGTACAGGAAGTAGTTATTGGGATGGCTCATCGAGGGCGGCTCAATGTGCTAGTAAATATTTTAGGTAAGATGCCAGCTAATTTGTTCAAAGAGTTTGAAAATAAGCATGTTCAAGAATTGACTGCGGGAGATGTTAAGTATCACCAGGGATTTTCTTCATCCATATCAACTCCTGGTGGAACTATGCGGGCAACATTGGCATTTAATCCATCTCATCTTGAAATTGTTAATCCTGTTGTGGAAGGTTCGGTACGTGCTAGGCAATATCGTTTACTTGATAAAGAAGGTGAAATGGTACTGCCGGTATTGCTACACGGCGATGCTGCATACTCTGGTCAGGGTGTAGTGATGGAATCACTAAATCTGTCTCAGACTCGTGGTTATGGTACCGGTGGAACGGTACACGTCATCATTAATAATCAGATTGGCTTTACCACATCAGATCCCCGAGACTCACGTTCCACATTATATTGTACGGAAGTTTCAAAAATGATTGAGGCTCCGATATTTCATGTAAATGGTGATGATCCTGAGGCGGTAGTAATGGTGACAGAAATTGCTCTAGATTTCCGGATGAAATTTAAGAAAGATGTAGTTATAGATATGGTCTGTTTTCGTCGTCTTGGTCACAATGAGCAGGACGAACCAATGGTAACGCAGCCGTTGATGTATAAAATTATTGACCAACATCCTGGCACACGTAAGCTTTATGCTAATAAATTAGAAGTTGAGGGAATTATTACAGCTGGTGAAGCTGACGTGATACTTGCCAATTATCGTAACGATATGGATGCAGGAATTAACCCTAATAAGACTATACACAGAGGAAAGAAATATTCTGGTGTGACACAATGGGCGCCATATCTGAAGTCAGTTAAGTGGAATCAAAAAGTAAAAACGGGTATGTCCATGAAGAAGATTAAGCTTCTGGCTAAACGCCTTACAGATATCCCCGAAACTTTTCAGCTGCACTCTCGGGTCAAAAAAATTATTGATGATCGTCGCTTGATGGGCGAAGGTAAATTGTTGCTGGATTGGGGTATGGCAGAGAACCTTGCTTATGCGGGGCTTTTGAGTGATGGATTTCCTATAAGAATTTCCGGACAGGATTCAGGGAGAGGAACATTCTTTCATCGGCATGCAATACTGCATAATCAAAGTATAAAGGAGTTAGATGACAGTACTTATATTCCGCTTCGTCATATTTCGCCAGAACAACCAGATATTGGGATTATTGACTCCATGCTTTCAGAAGAAGCAGTTTTGGCTTTTGAATATGGTTATACGACAGCGGCACCTAATGATCTTGTAGTTTGGGAGGCACAATTCGGAGACTTTGCTAATGGTGCACAGGTAGTGATTGATCAGTTCATTGCGTCCGGAGAAGCAAAATGGGGCCGGTTATGTGGCCTGGTAATGATGCTTCCTCACGGATATGAGGGACAGGGTCCTGAACATTCTTCAGCCCGGCTTGAGCGTTACCTGCAATTATGTGCAGAATACAATATGCAGGTTTGTGTGCCGTCAACTCCGTCTCAAATGTTTCACCTATTACGGCGTCAGATGATTCGTAAGATACGTAAGCCACTTATAATCATGAGCCCAAAAAGTATGTTACGCCAGAAAGAATCAGTATCTAGTCTAGAGGACTTGACTGACGGAGAATTTCAGTCTGTTATCCCAGAGACTGAAGAACTTAAACTTAAAAAAGTAAGACGTATTATTGTCTGTAGCGGAAGAGTCTATTACGATCTGTTGGCTTACCGTAAGGCTCATAAAATTCAAGACATAGCAATTGTCCGTATCGAACAGTTATACCCATTCCCTCATGAAGAATTTCAGGCTGAGGTTGCTCGTTTTGAGCAGGCAAAAGACGTGCTGTGGTGTCAAGAAGAGCCTGGAAATCAGGGTGCATGGCACCGAATTCAGCATTATTTGTTGCGGCATCTTGGGGTTAATCAAACCCTTTGTAATGCAATGCGTCCTTCCTCAGCATCACCTGCTGTGGGTTATTTGGCAAAGCATAATTTTCAGAAAAAGGAATTGGTTGAGGCGGCATTTCGCAAGAGAATTTAACCCAAAGGAATAGCCATGCAAGTTGAAGTAAAAGTTCCGGTTTTATCTGAGTCAGTAGCAGAGGCTACTCTCGTTTCTTGGAATAAAAAGAAGGGAGAGTATGTTGAGCGCGACGAGAACCTAATAGATATCGAAACTGATAAAGTTGTAATGGAATTACCGGCACCGGTATCCGGCAAATTAACAAAAATTATTAAGGGTGATGGCGCTACAGTAGTTAGTAGTGAGCTTATTGCTACCATAGATTCTGAGGCTGTAGCCCCTCCTAAAAAAGGAACAGCTGCTAGCAAGAAGTCTACTAAGACAGAAAAATCTGTGATGATGCCGGCGGCTAAGAGAATAGCTGCTGAGAGAAACCTCGGTACAGAGGAAGTCAGTACGATTCGTGGCAGTGGTCGCGGGGGGCGTATTATCAAAGAAGATATAGTTGAACGTGCAGGGTCACAGTCTGCTCAGGAAACTTCTGCGGATGAGGAGGTCCTGCTAGCAAGCAGTGATCGGCCAGAAAAACGTGTAGCTATGTCTAGACTACGTTTACGTATTGCTGAGAGGATGGTTCAGTCACAATCTACGGCAGCAATCCTTACAACGTTTAATGAAGTAGATATGCAAGCAATAATAGATTTTCGTGCCAGATATAAAGAAAGATTTAAGAAAGAGCATGGAGTAAAGCTTGGGTTTACCTCATTTTTTGTTAAAGCTGTAGTAGCTGCATTGAAGAAATTTCCTATTGTTAACTCTTCGGTGGATGGCAAAGATATTATTTATCATGGGTATTACGATATTGGTATTGCAGTAGGGAGTCCGCGTGGATTAGTTGTGCCGATTCTTCGTGATGCAGATCGTCTTTCACAGGCCGAAATCGAAAAACAAATTAATGATTTCGGTCAAAGAGCTAAAGAAGGTAAGCTTAAGATCGAAGAATTAACGGGCGGAACTTTTTCTATTACAAATGGTGGTGTGTTTGGTTCGATGCTTTCCACTCCCATTATCAATCCTCCACAAAGTGCAATTCTCGGTGTTCATGCCATTAAAGAGCGTCCGGTAGCAGTAAATGGGCAGGTGGTAATTCGTCCGATGAACTACCTTGCGCTATCTTATGACCATAGGATTGTCGACGGGCGTGAAGCAGTTCTTTCTCTTGCGGCAATGAAGGAGGCACTCGAGTCTCCGATGAGTCCGTTACTAGAAGATTAATTTATAATAATCGTTAATAAACAATTATTTGTACTATATACTTAGTATCTAACATTAACTTATAAGAATATAAAATGACTCAAATTTTTGATGTGGTTGTGATAGGAGCTGGTCCCGGAGGCTATGTGGCAGCAATCCGTTGTGCCCAATTAGGGCTAAAAACAGCGTGTATTGATGATTGGAAAAACTCAAAGGGGAAAGCTAGCCTTGGTGGTACCTGTTTGAATGTAGGTTGTATTCCTTCCAAGGCTTTACTCGAATCCTCAGAGAATTATGAGCGTATTGCGCATAAGTATTCTGCACATGGAATTACTGTGGAAGGTTTGTCAGTTGATATACCTGTAATGATTTCCCGTAAAGAAAAAATTGTGGAGGCGTTTACTCGTGGTATAGCTATGCTATTTAAAAAGAATAAAGTTACCTCAATACATGGAAGAGGAAGACTTGTTAAGGAGAAAAATTCCGAGGGAAGCTGGAGAGTTAATGTTCAGAATGGTGATAAAGAAGAGATGGTTGAAGCGAAACACGTAATTATTGCAACTGGCTCGGCACCACGCCAGTTACCATCTTTATTAATCGATAATAAATGTGTTCTTGATAATGAAGGGGCACTGGCACTGGCCGAAGCACCTAAAAGGTTAGGAATAATTGGTGCGGGTGTGATTGGTCTGGAAATGGCTAGCGTCTGGCGGAGACTCGGATCAGAAGTAACTATTCTTGAAGCTATGCCAGAGTTCCTTTCAGCTGTTGATGAACAGGTAGCAAAAGAAGCTAAAAAGGTATTTACCAGAGAGTTAGGATTAGAGATACAGACAGGGATTAACATTACTGAGATTGAACCTACTAAAAATACAGTCATGGTGAAGTATCTTGATTCCGAGAATAAAGAACAGAAACTAGAGGTGGATAAACTGATTGTATCGGTTGGCAGGGTTCCAAATTCCGCTAATCTAGGCGCAGATACTGTTGGCTTACAAATTGATGATGGCGGCCGCATTCAAGTTGATGCTCACTGTCGCACTAATCTATTAAATATATATGCTGTAGGTGATGTTGTTCGAGGGCCAATGCTGGCACACAAAGCTTCAGAAGAAGGTGTGGCAGTGGCAGAGGAAATTGCCGGGAAGATAGCAGGCCAAGCCAAAGAGCTTCCGGCAGTGAATCTGGATGCCATACCTTGGGTAATTTATACATCACCGGAGATTGCCTGGGTAGGTAAAACAGAGCAGGAATTGAAAGCATCTGGAGTTAAATACAAAGCAGGGCAGTTCCCATTTATGGCAAATGGACGCGCACGTGCACTAGGTGAAACTAATGGATTTATTAAAATCCTTGCGGATGCAGATACGGATAGAGTTCTTGGTGTACACATGATCGGTCCCTATGTTTCAGAGATGATCTCTGAGGCAGTAGTAGCAATTGAATTTTCTGCTAGTAGCGAAGACTTGGCCCGCATTGTTCATGCCCATCCTTCTTTGTCTGAAGTTTTACATGAGGCGGCGCTAGCTGTGGACAAGAGAGCATTACATATTTAACGAAATTTTGGATCTAGTATATAGCTGTCTTACCCACCACTATTTGAAGGAGTGGTAGGGAGCTAGATTTTTTAAAAAAACACAAGGTTAAATTAGTGTTTGTCTTTCAGAAATTTTCCACGAGTTATTTGAGCATTAAGAAAAAACTTTTCCAGCGCTGCTCCGTCACCATCTTCCAGTATTTCATTCATACGTGCTAATTCGTTTTGATAGACCCTGATTTGTTGTAGTAATAGCCTGCGATTTGCAAGGCAAATATCTTTCCACATTTCGGGAGAACTACTTGCAATGCGAGTAAAATCTCGAAAACCGCTACCAGCAAAATTAAGCAGTGTATCTTCATTCTTTTCAGAATTGTTTGAAAGCATATGGTTCATAAATGTGAATGCTAGAATATGAGGGAGGTGACTTGTCATAGCAAGCATTTCATCATGCTGATATGGGGTCATTAATGAGGTATGCGCACCACACCCTTTCCATAGTGTTTGTATGCTTTCTATCGAATCAATATCGGTTTCATCTGATGGAGTCAGGATTAAATTTTTATCTCTGAATAATTCAGCATTTGCTGCACTAGACCCACTAAGCTCTGCTCCAGCAATCGGATGAGCCGGTACAAAATTTTTAAAATACTCTGGTATTGAAGAGCGGGCAGCTGCAATCACATTCTGTTTCGTGCTCCCTACATCAGAAATAATTGTCTGAGGTTCCAGGTGGGGATTAATTTTCTGAAGAATTTCGGCAGTTTGTCCAACCGGTACGGCAAGTAATACAAGATCTGCTTTATTCAGAGCCTGTGAATAATTATCTGAGATCTCGTCTATAATTCCAAGTTCCAGTGCTTGTTGCAGATTTTCTTTACTTCGGCCTAAACCAGTAATGTGCTTTACCAGTCCTGCTTTACGTAGCGAAAGTGCAAATGAACCGCCGATTAATCCGACACCAATAATTACCAATTTATTGATCATAGAATCTTTCATATTTTAATTGTATTTATTCCCGTATTAGCCTGATAAAGATTTATATCTTATACGCTATCAGACATCTAATTATATTAAAGATATTATTCTGGAGATAGAACTAACTCTCTTTAATTGCGCTTTCAAGTAGCTGTAAAAATTTATTATTTTCAGATGCAAGGCCGACAGTAACACGTAGAAATTCTGGCATTTCATAAATACCAATTGGGCGCACGATAACTCCTCTCTGTAAGAGATACTGATAGACGGCAGCAGTTTTGCCGTTTTCCACCCTGAAACTAAGGTAATTTCCATAGGATGGAATATAGGTTAGGCCAAGCTGGCGCAGGCCAGTGGTTATCTGAAGCATTCCTGCCTGATTAAGAGCATAGGAACGTTTAACAAATTCTGTGTCATTTATTGCCGCTAAAGCTCCAGCAAGCCCGATACTATTAACATTAAACGGCTGGCGTATCCGATTCATTAACCCAGAGAGTTGAGCATGTGCAAGTCCGAATCCGATACGGATACCCGCCATCCCATAAATTTTAGAAAAAGTACGTGTAATAAGTAGATTTGGAAAAATATCTAACCATTTAATAGTGTCAACTCTTGATGTATCTGGGAGATATTCATTGTAAGCCTCATCCAATATTACCAATACATCACGTGGAATATGCTCTAAAAATCTTAGGACATCTGGTGCGGGTAAGAATGTGCCAGTTGGATTATTAGGGTTAGCAATAAATACTATACGTGTATCAGGAGTTATAGCTTCCAGCATTGCATCGATATCATGACCATAATTTTTAGCAGGAACCACTATTCCAGTTGCGCCTGTGGCTTGGGTGACAAGAGGATAAACGGCAAAAGCATGCTGCGAAAAAACTGCGGAAGTTCCAGGTTTCAGAAATACTCGGGCTGCTAACTCTAGTACATCATTTGATCCGTTTCCGAGTATAATTTGGTCACTATTTACAACATATTTTTTAGATAATGCTTTTTTTAATTCAAAGCCATTGCCATCAGGGTAGCGCATCACTTCATTGAGCGCCTTTTCCATTGCTTCAAGCGCTAGAGGGCTAGTCCCGAGCGGATTTTCATTCGATGCAAGTTTTATAATAGAAGACTCATCAAGCCCTATTTCTCGTGCCAGCTCGGAAATAGGCTTTCCCGGTAGATACGGTGCAATAGAATGTATATATTCAGGGGAGAGATCACATAGATTCATAGAGCGGGTACCATTAAGAGATGAAAATCAGACATTAAAAAATAATAAAAAGAAAACAACACAACACAGTTACGTTTTTATCTGGCATATAAAATACAGTTATGCTGAGGGGTAAGACCCTAATACCTTCAGGAAAGTTGCTTTTCCCCGTATTTCGTCTAGTGCCTTTGAGACTTTTTCATCTTGTTGATGACCTCTAATATCTGCAAAGAAAACATATTCCCATAGATCGGAACGGGAAGGGCGGGATTCTAAATGGCTCATACTTACACCATGCTGTGCGAGAGGCGATAATAGTTCATGTATTGCACCCGGGCGATTCCTTGATGACATGGCTAGCGATGTCTTGTCATTACCAGAGGGAGCAACGTCCTGGGTGCCAATTACTAAGAAGCGAGTAGTATTTTTAGGGTCGTCTTCAATATTTTCAGCATATATAGATAGTTTGTATACTTCGGCAGCTTTTTTACTGGCGATAGCAGCAACACTCTTATCATCGGCAGCAATCATCGCTGCATGAGCATTGCTTGCTGCAACAACTCGTTTTGCCTGTGGGAGAGGAAAATTTGTATTTAACCATTCATGACATTGCGCCAGTGATTGAGGATGAGAATAGATTTTTTCTATTTGCCCTGGGTCAGTATGTAGAGCAAGTAAGCATTGGTGTATAGGTAATAGAACTTCTCCACAAACTTTTAATGAGGTTTGTAATAATAAATCTAATGTCTTTCCAACTACACCCTCATTAGAATTTTCTACAGGTACTATTCCATAACTTGCCATGCCAGATTCGACTTTATGAAATACTTCATCTATCGATTCGCATGGAACCGCTGTTACTGATTTACCAAAACGATTTAGCGCGGCTTCTTCTGAAAATGTCCCTTTTGGGCCGAGATAAGTCACACTCATAGGCTTTTCCATGGAGCGGCACAATGACATTATTTCTGTGAATAATTGGGTAACATGCTTTGGAGAGAGAGGTCCTGCATTAAGTTTCTGTAATCGGTCTAGAACCTGTGCTTCCCGATCAGGGCGATAGATTTCTCCTTGTTTCTTAGCCTGCCCAATCTGCTTCGCAAGATCAGCACGCGTATTGACAAGTCTGAGCAACTCGTTATCAATTGCATCAATCTCATTACGCATTTTATTAAGTTGATCAGCCATTAAAAATTAGTTCCTTGTTAATAAAGATCAGTTAGCCAGTGTAGGCAAATATCTTACCATCAGAACACCGGGAATTAACCCAAGTTTTTCTATTGCCTCCTGTGGAACAGGACTATCTACATCCACTAAAGTATAAGCCATCTCCCCACGGGATTTATTACCCATATTGCGAATATTAAGTCCTGCCTTTGCCATACTAGTAGAAATCTGTCCCAGCATATTAGGCATATTAGAATTAGCCACTGCTATCCTATAGGGAGATTCTCTCTCTATCGTTAAATTTGGAAAATTGACAGTATTAGTGATATTTCCGTTTTCCAGATAATCAATAGTTTGCTTTACCACCATTATCGAGCAGTTTTCCTCTGCTTCTAGAGTAGAGGCTCCCAAATGAGGCATTGTAATTACTGCCGGATGATGCTGAAGTTTTTGACTAGGAAAATCGCAAACATAATATTTTATTATCCCAGATTCGATTCCTGTTAAAACTGCATCTTCATCAACAATACCATCACGAGAAAAATTAAGCAGGATCATTCCCTTTTTCATATTTCTGACCTGCTTATCATTAATCAGGTGACGTGTTGCGTCAAGCAAAGGAACATGCAAGGTAACGAAATTACTATGCTGTAGAAGATTTTCAATATTTAGTGATTTTTTTACTTCCGAAGAAAGATTCCACGCAGCATCTACAGTAATCTCAGGATCGTAACCGGTTACTCGCATACCAAGTCCGATAGCTGCATCTGCAACAAGCCTTCCTATAGCGCCTAGTCCGATAATTCCCAAGGTACGCCCAGGTAATTCTACGCCAGAGAATTGTTTTTTTCCTTTTTCCGCAAGTTTATGAAGTGTGCTGCTGCTACCCTTGAGATTCTCAGCAAAATGTATAGCAGGAATTAAGTTTCTTGCTGCCAGTAACATGCCGGACAATACAAGTTCCTTTACCGCATTTGCATTTGCACCGGGAGCATTAAAAACTGGGATTCCACGTACATTCATATCTTGCACGGGAACATTATTGGTTCCAGCTCCAGCTCTTCCAATTGCCAAGACACTCTCAGGAATATCCATTTCGAGCATATTGTGTGAGCGCACCAAGATTGCATCTGGTTCAGTAACTTGAGCCCCAATGGTATAACGATTTTCTGCAAAGAGATTCAGACCCTTTGCAGAAATCTGATTGAGCGTATGTACTCGGAAAATTTTATGTGAATGTTCAGGCATGATTATTGGCAAACTCTTTCATAAAACTGGCTAGGGCAAGAACGCCCTCAATTGGCATGGCGTTATATATAGAAGCACGCATTCCGCCTACTGCACGATGTCCTCTTAGCTGAGTCAAGCCATGATCCTGCGCCTGTTTTAAGAACTCAGCATCCAAATCTGTATTCTTTAGTGTAAATGGTACGTTCATACGTGAACGGTCAGATTTTGCTACCGAGCAATGATAAAAATCTGTTGTGTCAATTAAGTCATATAATAAAGCTGCCTTGGAAATATTTATTTTTTCAATTTCTTCTAGGCCTCCTTTTTTATTTAACCATTCAAGAACTAACCCGGTAATGTAGATAGCATAAGTTGGTGGAGTGTTATACATGGAGAAATTATCGGCGTGAATCTTATAATTAAACACGCTTGGTGTGTTCTGAATGGTTTCTCCCAATAAATCTTCACGCACAATGACAATAGTCAGACCTGCAGGACCAATATTTTTTTGAGCTCCGGCATAAATTAATCCGTATTTGGTAACATCCAGCGGCCGTGACAGAATATTAGAAGACATGTCGGCTACAAGTGGAATATTATTTTCTGAATAGGTCAGATCCGGTATCCAGTTAAATTCCACACCACCGATAGTTTCATTAGGGGTGTAGTGTACGTAAGCTGCATTCAGATCCGGTGTCCACTGGTCCTGTGTTGGAGCATAGGTATAGCCGGAATCCTCTGATGAAGCAGCAATATTTACATGGCAATATCTTTGCGCTTCTTTGATGGCTTTTTTAGACCACATTCCAGTGTTGATGTAGTCTGCATTCTTTTTTTTTCGCAGTAAATTCATTGGCACCATGGAGAATTGGCTGGTAGCCCCACCGGAGAGGAATAGTACTTTGTAGTTTTCAGGAATACTCGCTAATTCGCGTAGGTCAGCTTCAGTTTTCTGGGCAACAGAAGTAAATTCTCTGCCACGGTGACTCATTTCCATGATTGACATGCCACTGTCGTGCCAGTTGAGAATTTCATTACGTGCTTGTTTGAGTACTTCAGCAGGTAACACTGCGGGTCCTGCACTGAAGTTAAATATTCTTTCCACGATCAGAAAGCACTCCGTCTGTTAAATGTATTTTTTAACGTCTACATTTTGCAAGTTAATTTTTAATCCTCATCAGCCCCATCTACTATTTCTAGCCCAACGAGTTTGGTACCTTCATCCAGGTTCATGAGTTTGACTCCCTGTGTGGCTCGGGCCATCTTGCGTATTTCTTTAACGCGGGTGCGAGTTAGCACCCCCTTGTTGGAGATCAACATGATCTCGTCCAATTGCTTAACGAGTCTTGCAGTAACCACTTTACCGTTTCGTTCGCTGGTCCGGATCGAGATCATACCTTGGGTGCCTCTACGATGGCGCGAGTATTCACTAATCGGAGTGCGTTTGCCAAATCCGTTTTCAGTTGCTGTTAGTACCGACAATTCTTCATCTTCAGCAACTAGCAGAGAGATGACAGTTTGCCCTGCATTTAATTTCATTCCGCGGACACCACGTGCGCTACGGCCCATTGGGCGGACATCATTCTCATCAAATCGCATAGCTTTGCCACCGTCAGAGAACAACATCACATCATGTTTCCCTTCTGTAATTGCAACGCCAATTAGATAGTCTTTATCATCTAAAGATAATGCAATGATGCCGCCTACACGCGGACGAGAGAATCTAGACAGTGAGGTTTTCTTCACAGTGCCCATTGAAGTGGCCATGAAAACAAAACGGTCTTCATCAAATTCTTTAACTGGGAGAATAGCGTTTATTTTTTCTCCCTCTTCTAGTTTTAATAAATTAACAATTGGTTTTCCACGTGATCCACGCCCACCCTGCGGCACGTTATACACTTTAATCCAGTAGACCCGGCCTCGGTTTGAAAAACAAAGTATATAATCATGCGTATTGACGATAAACATATTGTCAATGAAGTCTTCTTCCTTCGTTTTAGTCGCCTGTTTGCCTCGCCCGCCGCGTTTCTGAGCCCGATAATCCTGCAGTGGTTGTGATTTAATATAGCCGGTATGGGAAAGCGTTACGACCACGTCTTCTGGTGTTATAAGATCTTCCATGCTTAAATCTTGGGTGTCGATCACAATCTCACTGCGACGTTTGTCTCCGAACTGTTTTTTAATTGCAGCTAATTCTTCAGCAATAATTTTTGTGATTAGCTCGGCCTTAGCAAGGATATTCAGGAGATTGGCAATTTTTTCCATTATATCTTTGTACTCAGAAACTATTTTATCTTGCTCCAGTCCAGTGAGGCGTTGTAAGCGTAGTTCTAGAATTGCCTGAGCCTGTGAACTAGATAAACGATAACCTTTTCCAGATAAACCAAACTCTGGGGCCAGCCCATCCGGACGAAATTCTTCAGCTTTAACGGAACTACGGGCGAGCATCTCCTCCACCAATTTGGAGCGCCAGACCTTTGTCATCAACGCTTTCTTAGCAACTGCTGGAGTAGGAGCCTTTTTGATTAATGCGATAACGTCATCAACGTTGGACAGCGCAACAGCTAATCCTTCCAGCAGGTGGCCGCGCTCACGTGCCTTTTTAAGTTCAAACTTGGTACGCCGTGTTACTACTTCACGACGGTGACTCAAAAATGCTTCTAGCATCTGCTTGAGATTAAGTACTAACGGGCGCCCGTTTAATAGGGCAACCATATTCATACCAAAGGTATCCTGTAGCTGTGTTTCCTTATACAGATTATTTAGTATTATTTCAGCAACCTCGCCTCGTTTTAGTTCAATTACTATACGCATGCCAGATTTATCTGATTCATCCCGCAAATCAGAGATTCCTTCAATCTTTTTATCACGAACCAGTTCACTGATACGGATCAGGAGATTTGCTTTATTTACTTGGTAGGGGAGCTCATCAACAATAATGCTTTGGCGGTTACCCTTTTCCAGATCTTCAAAATGTGTGCGGGCACGCATTACCACACGTCCGCGTCCAGTCTGATAGCCGGCCTTGACTCCTACAACCCCATAAATAATGCCAGCAGTTGGAAAGTCCGGTGCCGGTATGTGTTCAATAAGTTCATCTATACTGAGGTCTGGGTTTTTAAGTAATGCCAGACAGGCTGCCACTACCTCGCCCAGATTGTGCGGAGGAATATTTGTTGCCATACCTACTGCAATACCGGAAGAACCGTTAATTAATAGGTTAGGAATTCTTGCTGGAAAAACTACGGGTTCTTTTTCAGAACCATCATAATTTGGAACAAAATCTACTGTTTCTTTTTCAATATCCGCCAGTAATTCATGGGCAATTCGCGACATACGTATTTCTGTGTAACGCATAGCCGCAGCATTATCACCATCAATAGAACCAAAGTTACCTTGGCCTTGTACTAAGGTATAACGCAAGGAGAAGTCCTGTGCCATACGAACTATGGTGTCATAAGCTGCCGTATCACCATGGGGATGGTATTTACCAATAATGTCACCAACAATACGTGCAGATTTTTTGTAGGGACGATTCCAGTCATTCGAGAGCTCGTGCATCGCGAGCAGGGCGCGCCGGTGAACAGGCTTTAAGCCGTCACGTGCATCCGGTAGCGCACGCCCTACAATAACGCTCATAGCATAATCTAGGTAGGAGAGACGCATTTCCTCTTCAAGACTGACGGGGATGGTTTCTTTTGCGAATTGATCCATTATTGTATTTCTCTATTAGAAACAGTAAGTAAGGATATTAATAGTACGCTAGATAAGGCCGCTAGATAAGGCTATATAAGACACTGTAATTCTACCATATTAAGCCTGTCTAAGTCACCTGAATAATCTATAAACTAAAGCTTAAAAAAGCGGTTAATTTTTTATAAATTAGGAAATAAAACGCCATAAACAATACAAAATTAAGTTGTGTAATAATGTGGTGTGAAAAGAACTAATTTTTACCTCTGGGTGTTACAGGAAAACTCGGCTTTAAATTTAATTTATGTAAAGAATGGACAGCACTCAAATTGATACGATAATCGAGGCCCGCTGGATAATTCCGGCAGAGCCTTATGGTTTAGTGCTTGAAAATCATGCCATTGCCATTGATAAAGGTGTGATTCAGGCAGTCTTGCCAGCTTCTGAGATCAGCCGGCAGTTTTCTCCTGTAGAACATATTGTTTTACCTCAGCACGTTCTTATTCCGGGACTAATTAACCTTCATACCCATGCAGCTATGGCGCTGATGCGTGGACTAGCTGATGACCTGCCATTGAAGGAATGGTTGAATGATCATATCTGGCCGGCAGAGATTAAACATGTGAATGAAGATTTTGTATTAGATGGAACTAACCTTGCCTGTATTGAAATGTTGAGAGGGGGCACTACCTGTTTTAATGATATGTATTTTTTTCCGAAAGAATCTGCAAAGGCTATGTTAGCTTCGGGGATGAGGGGAGCGATTGGTATGCTTACAATTGATTTTCCCACAGCTTATGCAAATGATCCGGAAGATTATTTGGCTAAAGGATTGGCGATGAGGGACGAATACCGCCATCATTCTCTATTATCTTTTTGCTTTGCACCTCATGCACCCTATACCGTTAGTGATAAGACACTTACTAGTATTCTGACTTATGCGGAGCAGCTTGATTTGCCCGTACATATGCGTCTGCATGAGACCGAAGCAGAAATTAAGCATGGTTTAGAAAATTTCGGCATGCGTCCCATCGCACGCTTACAGCGGTTGGGATTATTATCCCCTGGTCTCATTGGGGTTAATATGATTCACCTTACTGAGGAAGAGATTGAATTAACAGGAAATCAGGGTTGTAATGTTGCACACTGTCCGTCATCCAATCTGAAACTTGCTAACGGATACTCGCCAGTTTCTGCCCTTCTGAGGCAGGGCGTTAATGTAGGGCTAGGAACTGACGGTGCCGCCAGTAACAATCGGCTAGATATGTTTGGGGAAATGCGGCTTACAGCTTTGCTTGCTAAAGGGCAAAGTAATAGGGCAGATGAACTGCCAGCATATCAGGCTTTACAAATGGCTACGCTTAATGGGGCAAAGGCATTGGGACTAGGTGATCGTATTGGGTCGTTGGTGAAAGGCAAGATGGCGGATATTACTGCGGTTGATTTCTCAGCGCCAGAACTTTCTCCCTGTTATGATCCAGTTTCCCATCTTGTTTATTCGGCTGGACGTGAGCACGTGAGTCACGTCTGGGTAGATGGTAAAATACTTGTAAAGGAAGGAAGGCTAACAACCTTGAATGAGCAAGAAATTTTAGCAAAAGCTCTGTTCTGGGAAAATAGAATTAAAATTAAGAAAAATGGATAACACTATAGAAAATAAAGTAAATGCAGATCCAGCTGAGCTGGAAAAATTTAACCAGCTCGCACATAATTGGTGGGACCCTAATAGTGAATTTAAGCCCTTACATGAAATTAACCCGCTGAGGCTAAATTACATTGATGAGCTGTCAGGACTCTCTGGTAAGGAAGTGCTTGATGTCGGATGTGGTGGGGGAATCCTGTCTGAAAGTATGGCAGAGCGTGGGGCCAAGGTGACAGGAATTGATTTGGGGGATAAGCCGCTTAAAATTGCTAAATTGCACTTATTGGAGTCCGGTAATAAGGTGGACTATCGTCAAATTGCAGTAGAAGATTTAGCAAAAGAACAGCCCCATCATTATGACGTTGTGACCTGTATGGAAATGTTGGAACACGTGCCAGATCCGGAAAGTATCGTGCGCTCCTGTGCGAAACTGACTAAACCTGGGGGGTGGACTTTTTTTTCCACTTTAAATCGTAATCCTAAGTCATACCTGATGGCAGTTGTCGGTGCAGAATATGTATTAAACCTGCTACCACGTGGTACGCATGATTACATAAAATTTATTAAGCCGTCTGAGCTCGCACGTATGGCCCGAGGCACGGGGCTAGATATGGAAGCCATGACAGGTATGACCTATAATCCATTTACTAAAGTGTATTCATTAGTAAAGGACTCGAGTGTGAATTATATTATGGTGTATCGCGCCTAATATTTACGGAGATATAGCAACTCTGTTGCTTGATCACAAAAACTAATTTTTCCTGTTTAATTCCTAGTTTGTCATTTCTTTATGATAAAAGCGGTTCTCTTTGATTTTGACGGTACGCTTGCCGATACCGCACCAGATCTAGGTCATGCACTTAATCGACAGCGTATGGACCGTGGTATGCCAAGTCTGCCCATTGATCTGATCAGGACCGAGGCTTCTTCCGGTGCCCGTGGATTGCTAGGGATGGGATTTCAAATTAAGCCGGGAGATCCTAGCTATGAAGAGATGTGTAATGAATTCTTAAATTTTTACGAAGAGCGACTATGTCAGGATACTATATTATTTCCAGGGATTAATGAGCTGTTGGATGAGATAGAGTCGCGCAATTTGCTCTGGGGTATTGTTACTAATAAGGCTAGGAGATTTACTGGTCCACTTTTAGAACAACTTGGATTAGCTTCCCGTGTATCGTGCGTAGTATGCGGGGGGGATACGGCTAATTTTAAGCCGCATCCCGAACCACTTTTAGCGGCAATTAATATATTAAATGTTGCTCCGTCCGAGTGTATCTACTTAGGCGATGACATCAGGGATGTGGAAGCAAGTCTGGCAGCGGGTATCGAACCGATTGTTGCTATGTATGGATACCTGGGTGATTGTGGGGTAGCTCCAGAATCGTGGGGTGCTAAACATCTTATTGAAAATCCTCAAGATTTACTCAGACATATCTAAACCTGTTAGAATCATTGGGTTGGCGGTTGAACTATTAAGAAATAAAGATATCAAATAACCGTAGACATAGAATCCGGGGGCGACCTGGCTTCGACGTGGGTTTAAAAGCAATTTAGGGCATACCGAGGACCAGCTACCTCGTAAATACATCTGGAAAAAGCAATAATTGCAAACGAAGATAGTTACGCTCTAGCCGCTTAATCCGGTTAGACTCCGCACCGATGGGCCTCAACGTCGGGTCTGGCAACAGACAGTGGAGCCATTAGCGAGGATCGCACTTTGTAGGGTCACTTTGCATAGTGCTAAATAATAGGTGACTCGCCTGACTTCAGTTCGCCTGTTGACGGTTTTCAGGTCAAATTAAGAGCATGGCTAAGTATGTAGATCTGATTGTAGAGGATTTGCGGACGCGGGTTCGATTCCCGCCGCCTCCACCATTTTAGTGTTTTACCAAGCACTATAAAGTACAAAAAGCCCTTATGAATAAACGCATAGGGGCTTTTTGTTGCCTAGTGCAATCCTACCCAGTCTATTTCCCTATAGCTCTCAGTGTGGGAAATCTTAATACTTAAT